>Ga0307514_10000056_pt1 | contig 295313 bp, 294 predicted proteins | sample 16_EM_MG_FD_203088 | JGI IMG/M metagenome (GOLD analysis project Ga0307514, IMG submission 203088) | Populus trichocarpa ectomycorrhiza microbial communities from riparian zone in the Pacific Northwest, United States - 16_EM | ecosystem: Host-associated > Plants > Roots > Unclassified... | reverse complement strand
CATCAGAGATGATTCTATGAAGTTTTCTCAGAAAAATATTTGTTGTGTAGTGAAAGATACAGATCTTGGCGTTTCTTGTTGTATGGGAGAAAAAAGTCGGGCGCTCTTTTGCCCTGTGTGACCGCGCCCCAAATACCCTTGTACCCTAGTACTCATGCGACATCAGGTATCGAGTGGTACTTAGACCTCCTAGTCAACCATTTTCAGGTGAGTAACTTTGAGAATCAGTGAATTTTGTCTATTCAAGTTGCAAACCCTACAAAACTATACCGTCAAGTTCAATCAACAAAAACAAAAGCGTGAGTAGCACACATTATAAAAGCACAACGTGGCCCCATTTTCCCACGACACCTACTCTCCTTCCCCTGTAGTATTACAACTGATCGTCCATCATACCAATCTGTACCTGCTCGCCGGGCTTGAACGCGGGCAATCCAACATATGGACATCCCGAGCACCTGGTGTTTTCCAGTCAGATCATTATCCTTTATTGACAATGTGAGGCGGAAGGAATACCTGAAAGCATCACCCAAATAACAGTTTCCACATGAACTCGCCTTGCCCTCCACCGTGAAATCAATCTCGGCTAGATCGTCGGATGTAAGCTTCACTCCCGCGGCAGCCTTGGCTTTAGCTGCCGCCAGTGCCTGATCTGCCGCGGACCTCTTCTCCAGGTCTTCCTGTTCTATCTGCTCCTTCAAACCACAAGTACAGTCTTTACAAGCCCGTCGGCGCTTTCCAGCCTTTGGCCGACACTCGGCCGCTACACGCCATTAGCCCATCTCGCGCCGTAGTGGGGGTGGATGGCGGACGGGGAAACATACGTATCTGCACCGGAGTAGCCAGGTTCTCATCCGCCATCAACTCATCTTCATCAATCAACTCATCATCCTCCTCCAAATCATCACCAAAATCCACAAACCCAACCCCATTACCCGTCACTGGCTTCGGCGTCGGCTTCGGCGCCACAACAGGCTTCACAACACTTACTGCCCCTCCCTGTCGCTTCCTCAGATTCAACGTCATGCTCTTCTGCCCCCCAAAGTCCGGCTTCACCACCACCACCCCCTCCCCCTCAGCAGACTCCTCCACCAAGAACCCCGTCGTCAAAAACTTAAGCCGATCCGCCGCCCACTCTTTGTCCCCTTGGCTGCGCCACCGGCCGCCGGGGGCCATAGCCGCCAAGACCTTCTCTAGCAGCGACTTTTCGAGGTTGGTAGGGGCGTTGGTGGACGGGTCCGAGAGTAGGAGGACGGTGGAATAGATTCCGTCGGGCAGTGTGGCGAGGTTCAGAGCTAGACGGTCTAGCATCTGCACGTCTGTTGAGTCGCGGTTGACTGTGGCGAGGGCATTTTGTAGGACTTCTGGGTTTGAGGATACGGTGGGCGGGCAGAGGATGAGGGTTCGTTTCGCGGGGGTGGGGTTGAAGTCGCTCATGGAGACGTCGGGGATGCGGACTGCCGATGGGGGAGGAGGAGGAGGAGGAGACATTGTTTACGATGGGTCCGGTCGTGTCAAGATGGTCTGTAGAAATCTCAAATTTTTTTTAATCCACGGGTGTTTTGAAGGAGATATAGTAGGGGTCAGCAAATCTTCGCCGCGGAAAAAGTTCAACACCCCGCCCTCGTTCGACAAGGTCTTATCGGTCGCGCCAGGCACCAGCTACATTTCTCAGCATTAGCTAGTGCATATAAGTAATCAGATAGGATAGCTGCAATAGTTATCTGATTGACCGCAAACAGCACAATTTACGGGCATTCTAGTCTGCTACTGCTTTCGGCATATTTAGGTAACGTAAGTGCTCAAGCCAAGGCGCGGGGAGCACTACGTTTAGTAGGGGAATGCTATCCCTGTTGTGTTTCATTGCTCCATTATGTGGGGAAATTGCGCTACTGCAGTCTGTAGCCCTCGCACTCTACTTGACTGCGGTGAAGGGCACAGCTCAACAACTCCATAGCAGGTCTCGTGCTCAACCATAGCCATAGCGTGATTGCACTCTGTGGCGGAGCGACTACGGCTGCTGCATTCAGGTACATGCCCGCCCAGTGAGTTCAATTGGCACGAGTGCGGGGCATTGGGTGGCACAGGAGCCACGGCGTGTGGGGTGGTGTGCAGGGGGAATTGGATCGGGGATCGTGGGAACTCGTGTGCTGACGGATTGACTTTCACGACAAAAGCAAACAGCCCATCTCAACCGTTGCACGTCCCATCGAACACCCGGTTCGTTTGGCGTCTACAAAAGCTTCAGCGGTTGCTACCCTTCTCTGTTTGCCTGTGCGCTTCTCGGAGGTTAGTTGGATGGCTGGGTTGGTATCGGAGCTTCTAGCACCCTCTACCTACGTCATTCGGCCCATGGAGCTCCTTGCCTTCCTTCTCTTCCGCCCCTGCCATTTACTCGATCTGGACACGGCTGAAGGCGTGAAGTCCCCCGAGCTGACGCATCCAGATCCCATAAATAAGCAGTAGTCCCTCGCCCTTCTCACCTCCGTTCGCCATCACGCAACACATTGTCATCGTAAACAACAACACAATCCCTACTGCAATCAACTTTCACAACAACAAATACAATCATGACTCGTACACACAAGAGCAATGACGTCCCTCATAACCACCCCGAGGCCGAGCCCGCCTTTCAAGAACACAAGATCCCCAAGTTCTTTGGTAAGTCTGGCTTCATTGACCAGGCTCCCAACAAGGTCAAGAAGAACGGTGCTGGTAGAGGAAATTGGTAGCCCTCTCTTCCTATTCCTTCTCTTTTTTTTTTGTAGCTCGGACTAACTTTAATTCACTGTAGGGGCAACGACGGCGACGAGTTTGAAGATCTAGAGAATTTCACTACCTTCAAGGCCCGCCGCCGCTCGAACAGCATGGGCCACATCGAAGACCTGATTACCAGCAAGTTCGAAACGAACGAGGAGGAGCCAGTCTTTGAGGAGGAAGAGGAGCCTCTCAAGTCTGTTCCTACCAACGATTCCAATGCTTCCTCAAACTCTGCTTCTTCTGGAAAGTAAAGCGGGTTTCTTAGGCGTCGTGGCTTGGGTTTTGGGTTTGTTTTTTCATCTCGTTTACTTGTGGGGGAATATGGTGTTTGAAATTCTCGTATTTTTTTTTTATCTGGGTTTGAAATTTGGGATACGGGGAATTGTATCTTATGAATTGGCTGAAAAGGGGGAAGGAGAGGGATGGTGATAGGTTTTGTTTCTTACGGAGATAGATCTATCTATCTTACTTCTCTTTTTCTCGAAGCCTGATTTACTTCTGTTTTGATAGTTTGCTATCCTAACACGAACACATGAAGTAACAAGACGTTCCACGTTCCACTTCCTGTGATTCAATTCCAAATGGGCTGTTGATGCAGGATACTTGCAGAATCCCTACCCACCACACCCCTCGGTGGCGCCGCGTATGTTCGACCCACACCGGATGGGGTTGATCTGTTGATCTGTTGATCTGTTAATCCTCTCGGCCAATCTATTGATCTCTTCGGACAAAATTGCGCCGATCCGGTGCATATAACAATCGAGGTGGAAGTGACTGCTGGTGTACCACATTCCGAGGATTTGGCAATAAAACCCCACATCCTGGCTGCAAGCCCACCACTTCGGCTTCCGGGTTCCCAGGTCTTCGGTTCTTCTCTGACCGCTGACCGCTGACCGCTGACCGGCGATCCGGTTCAGGAAGCCAGCTTCAGCTGCTCTGTGCCGGCCGGAACCCCCGACCCACCGACCCCGCATTCCGTCATCTTTAAGGAAAACCGGGGAAGACTGTGGGATGCGGGGGGAATTGATATTGGTAGCCTCGGAGTGTGGTGCCAGGGTCCCGACAACTGTGATAGTGATACGGCGGACGAGTCAACCGCTCACTGACTCACCGAGCGTGCTGTCACCGGGGATCTACAAGTGGGTTGGATGGAGGGGGGCAGCCGAAATAGATAGCTACGGCGCTGCTGCGCTAGGGCTTGGGGATTAGGGTTGTGTGGGGAACTACTGAATCTTGGGAGGCGGGGCTGGTGGTTAGAGAATGTGAATCTCTGCTGGCTAGGGTCTAATTTGATTCCAGACAGTATTTGGGCCGCTAAAGATATTTGAGCGTGCAGAATTGGCCCGTTGGACTCACACCCGTTCCCAATATCAGTTGGTGTGCCCACATAGTGGCTGTCATTCGAAAGTTTTAAATACGGCGAGTTGCCTAAGATAGCCTGACGGGTGTGGCCTGTGTTTTTACAGTTTAACTCTGTTGTAGCCCCCCACTTTCCGAGTCTGTTAGTTTTGGGGGGACACTGACAAACTGGTTCTTGGAAATAGCGTGGGGGACGTGAAATTGACTTGCCAGACCTGAGAAGAACGGCAATAAACTTGGTTCGAATAGGTCCATGGGCGAACTACATATTAGGCCATCCGAAGCTCCATTCAATTCTAGATAACCAACCGGCTTCTAATTGGTATTTGGAGGGTCCAAGAGCCACCGCGTTCTCTTGTGTATTGGTCCAATTTGTTCGGAGAGTCGACGTCTGGGGGTTTAGTGTCCTGGGGGAACCCGCGGTGTTTGGTATTTTGGTGAGTGGGGTAAGCGGAGAGGTAGGCTTCAGTGGTAATGGGAGTCGTTTGAGACGCAATTGGGGTATCAAAGATGCTGGGGCTGGGAGCAGAGACGGCGAGGCATTGAATTTTAGATGTGGCAGAACGTTCCAATAGTAAATGCTGGTGGCGCGCAAAATACAATATTTCAAATAATTTGCACGAAGTGAGAGCATAGTGAGCAAAAACATGAATGACACAAACGGCAATCTACAGTCAAACATACAAGCATTCATGGTCCATCATTCAAAGAATCTCCAGTAACGAAACGACGCTCTCATCCAACGACTTGATTGTATCCATATCATAACCTCTCACCTCTCACCTCCCCACTCCGTCAACTTCCCTTCTCCCTACGCCATAACCCGCAGCACGAAATTCACCACCACCGCACCGAGCAAAGTGATCGCCAGTACCGTGGGTCCAAAGCGATCATCAAAGTTCCCCTGTCCCCTCTTCCTGATTGCTTTGGCCCTCCAATGGAACGTGACCAAAGCGTAAAGCATAGTGCCCATAGCAACAATCGTGAAAAGTCCCGCCGAGATCCGTCCAACCTTGTCACCAAAGTTCAGGAGTCCCACAGCAAGACCGCCGAGGATCACGGTGAAGTTGAGCCATGAGAGGAATGTGCGCTCGTTGGCGAAGAATACTTTTGGCTCGACGCGGGTTGGTAGCGCGATACGCTTTCCTGGTGCGGTTTCAAGGAGAGGTTGGGTAGACATTGTGGTGTGGTGAGAGCTTTTCTAGAGCGATTGTGTTAGTGAGTGGAGGGGATGGAGGTATTGAAGAGAGCTTACCGAGGGGGATATGTAACTCCAACGGGATTGAGAATGTTTCTTGTATGTTGTATTCGGCTCGCGATAACAACAAACGGAAGTAATCGGTGATTGGACTCGAGGTGCACGAGTTCTGGCAACCCCCCAAACGATTGGATCCCGCGTCATCGTCCCTTAATCTACGCACCTTGCCTGCAGCTCTCGTTCCTGCGGCTCCAGTAACTCCAAACAACAAGAGCTCCCCTTCCCATCATACTAAACAAACAACACTATCTTATCTTTCCACACACTTCGAACAATCAACGCACCACAATGTCGGACTCGAAATCCCCCATCCCTACAGTAGCCAGCTCTGTGAATATCTCCACAGCTCCTAGAAATTCGGGCACAGCTAACTAACTAATAGGATCTGACACTGCCCGTGCCAACAAACCGTCTCAAGCAGATCGCCAACGACGTACATACTCAAGCTCTCCCAAGCTTATGGAGTAGATTCTGATATCGAAGCAGGCGTGCACGCTCGCCCTCGAAAAAACCGATGCCTATGAGCACTCGCGCACCGAAGCATGGAACACTCAGATCATTGCATGTCGTCCCTTGCCACCCTCTCCGGACTTCTTCTAACATCGCTATCTAGAACCACATTCTCCGCGCCCTCATCTCCGAATCCGCGCCTGCCACCCCATCCGTGGCATCTTCGTCCTCTCCTCCCCCAACGCCCTGGAAGTTCGCCGTCAACTCTACGATAATCCAGCATCTCTCCCCCAAGGCTACGACTGCTAGTGAAGGCGCAGAGCTGGTGAACGGAAAGGCGGAGGGGGGCCAGCGCGTGGGGAGAAGAGGGATGCATAGCGCCTGCGGTGCTTACTGGAATAATGAGAAGGACGGGATGTGGAGCTACAAGTATGAGACGAAGGGCATGGATGTGGTTATTAGTGTTATCTGGATTGCGGTTTAGAGGCGGCTGTTTGTGGGGTGAATTGGATGGGATACCCGTGCGTTGTGTATCAATATGCCGGCGTGGAATTAAGACGTGCGCTATTGTTTTTGATTTGTGCTGCTGTTTGAATCCGTTGGAAAGCCGCATTAAGTTCTTATGGCCATGCACCCAGTGTTTTGATGTCAAGAAACGAATCTCAACCGACAATTCACGCCAAATACCTATTCCTATCAGGAGAAATGGGCTCTGTTCTATGTGGGGATGGCTTGTTCGGTGGATAACCAGAGCCGGGTAAAATTCTGCATGGGCCACATTCGGTGTCACCAAAAATTAAGGACAGAGCTCTGTTGTCTCGCAAAGCCCCTAACTTTAGCCTCACAACCACACTTCACCGCAACTACAATCACTCTTTCCTCCACGAAGTTACGAAGAACCACACGCAATGCAGCTCCGGATATCCACGCTGTTGCTAGCGGCATCGTATGCAGCCCAGCAGGCTTCCGCGTTGTACTTCTATATCGACGGCACGTCGCCGAAATGCTTTTTTGAGGAACTACCAAAGGATACGCTTGTTGTTGGTTAGTCCACCTTACCATTCAATCCTCAATCCTCATCACTTCCACGCATAAGACTGCGCTCACTGCATTGCCAGGTCAATACAAAGCCGAAGAATGGCAACAACAAACCAACAGCTACTCCGAGCACAACCAGCTCGCGGTGCTGATAACGGTTGACGAGACATTCGACAATGACCACCGGATCGTGAACCAAAAGGGCTCCAACAAGGGACGGTTTACGTTCACGGCCTCGGACGCCGGCGAGCACCGTATCTGTTTCTGGGCATCCCACCAAAGCAATAGCGGATGGTTCTCGAACCATCCCAACGGCGTGCGACTCCACCTCGACCTGGCGATTGGAGAAACGAGCGCGATTGAGAGCAGGGATAAGGATAAGCTGGCCGATATTGAGCAGCGGGTTAAGGACTTGAGTGGACGGTTGCAGGATATTAGGCGGGAGCAGGTGTTCCAACGAGTGAGTTGCTAGTGGTATTTATGTGGTAATATGCGCGCTGACAGGAAGCTAGGAACGTGAGGCGGAGTTCAGAGACCAAAGCGAGAGCACGAATGCGAGGGTTGTGAGGTGGACGATTGTGCAGCTTGTGGTGCTCGGTGCAACGTGTGCATGGCAGTTGAGCCATCTTAGAGCGTTTTTCATTAAGCAGAAGCTTACCTAGCGGAATACGCCATACCACTGTCCAGTTGTTTGGCGTTGTATTATTTCCTCGTTTTTCGAACGGTTTTGTTTTGCTTGGTGCGAGACTTTTCCATGGTGGGGTTTATACTGGGTGGTAGAGCATTACTGTTAGGGCATAAAAGGTTGGCGGTGGGCGGGGGTTGACGGCTGTGATGATCTTTTAAAGTAACTTATCATGGTCATGTTCAACATTCGACTACGGTGCTTAACTTGCTAGTAATAAATGAACCAATGAAGATTTTTGTTGCAAGCCCCTCTCCCTCACGAATGCTCCACGAATGTTCTCCATGGTACACAGAACGAGGACTGCAGCCAAATACCCCGTTAACAGAACCCTCCAACTGCTCATTCGTTTTTGACCAAGCATAACCTCTCACTCGACAAATATTATCAATTAAGTGCGTCAATCAAAAGCACCCTTTCCCTCCTCAACCCCCGGTTTAACCATCAACCCATAATGGTCACTAACCCACTGCTTCCCACCCCTTCCCAGTCCCTCCTCTCCTGCAGGTGGTTCATACTCCAACCCCACTCCAACCCTCTTCACACCCTCATCAAACCGCACATTCCCCGTAAACAAAATCTTATCCAATCTCCCAGGGGCAAACCTACACCTTGGCTGATAACCCCACGTATTCCCCACCTCATCCCCCGCCTCCTCAACTCTCGTTGTCTGCCACGCATCCTGCAACCCCACCTTCTCCACAATCCCATCATCCTCAGGACAAATAGCATTCATATCGCCCGCCACCACTCCCACCGCCTCCTCCTTCAGCAGCCCCGCAATAACACCCAGCTGCATCGGCCGCAACATAACCCCCGGTTCCGGAAGACTTTCAAGGTGTGTATTCCCGACCCTCAACACCCCGCCCTCATGCGCAATGTCTACAAACAATACATCCCTCTGCATTCGCGACATTCTGAACGGCACCCGCCGCACACTGCGAATTGGGATATCGCGGGTCATCAGCGTGAGCGTGAAGTAGCGCCCCACCGGATGCGTGTCGGTCACCAGAAAGTGATCTTGCACCCACACATCCTTTAGCAGCGCGGCGAGGGCGGAGGGATGTACCTCTTGTAGGAGGATGAGGGTGTGAGTTGGTGGGGAGGGGAGGATGCTGGAGAGATGCGAGAGCGCGCGGAGGATCCGCTGGCAAGAGTGCCATGATGCGAAGTCGATGTTCCAGGAGATTAGGGTGAGGGAGGTGGTGAGAGGCAGTGGGGGAGGTGAGGAAGAGAGAGGTGTCCAGATTTTTGAGGAGTGAAGGGACCAGGAGCATGGTCCGGCGAAGACGTAGGGGTATAGACATTTCCTCTGTGGAAGCGGTGTAGTGTACATTCTCTTGATGATAGCAGTGGTGGCGTGGAGTTTGGGGGTGTAGCGAGCTTAGGCACTGGTGTTTGATATTGGCAACGTGTCTTATGTAGGCGCAGGCGCCTACTGAAAGCTTGTTCGGGTAGGGGGTGGTTATCCTATTCATCTTAACATCAATAGTCTAGGGATTCCCACTAGGGTTCCGAGACTTACATGAGTCTCAACAAAGTTACACCAAGCATAATGTTCAATGTTTTCAAAGCATCGCATAAACCGAGTAGTGTATCTCACGACAGAATGTAATGTCAACCAAGATTTCCTTCTATGTGATATGCAGCAACAGTTAAAACATCTACAACATCTTAAGTACATAGCGTATATGGAGAGGGAGTTTAACGCATCCACCATCTGGGACGAACAAAGAAGTGTGGTCGAAGGTTTTCTTCTGCAAACAAATCACTTCCCCCACCCCTGAAGTCAAGAAAACTCGCTATGTGTGAGAAGCACCCCTCGCGGAACCTACCTCATAAGCCATGGAGACGAACCCCGGGCCCTGAACCCTGAAAACTAACAGAGTCTTCATCACTAAGCCATTCACTATTACACACTCGACTTGGATGCACTTCTACAATTCTGGTAATTGTACACTTTGAAATCCTATAGCATTAAGGTTTGAGCGGTGAAGAAAAAGCAGCAAATACTGTACACTGTAATGATCAGCTGGCCCCGATGGTGAACTTTGACAGTTGTCACATGTGCGACCGAATTCTGGTGAGAGGCCCCAAGCACGAAAATACCCGATACTGAGAGGAGAAGCAAACAGCGTTTCCAGGCCTTTGTAGAAATTGATGGTTCCACTTCCTGCGAGAAACATGAGATGCTTGCAGACCCGAAAGCAAATGACAAAAAGTATTTTAGAAGCACCAGGGTTACCTTTCTGCCGAACAGCAATACATTATGCGGCATGGGGGAAGATGTGGGGGAATGCACACAACGACTGGAGGGATGCGCCAAGGAAGCACAGATTTGGGCGAAGGAAAACGCCTGTCAGTTTGATATTGAAAAAACTGAAGCGATATTGATTACTCGAAAGAGAAGCAATAAGGAACCGAAGATGAAGGCCAAGATAAGGGTCGGAAGTCATGAGGTTCCATATAATAAAGATGCGACAAGGTGGCTGGGGGTATGGCTGGACAGTATGCTTACCCTGAATGATCACACGAAAAAGACCTTTGCGAAAGCAAGAAGGGCGCAAGGAAGGGTGAGATCCTTGATGACGAAGAAAGGATTAAGCCCGGAAGGATGTCAAAGAATTCAGATCGCTGCAGTACAGGCCGTTGCTTTATACGGGGCTGAGTTGTGGTGGAAGGGACAGAAAAATAGAGCACAAGAGGTACAACAAATTTTGAACGAACAGGGCAGAAGGGTAACCGGATGCTTTCGAACAACACCTCAAGGAGCTCTGATGAATGATGCTGGACTTAGACCGGCGAATGCGATTCTTAATAACCGAGTTAGGCGGTATAAGATGAGGCAAATGATGATGCCCGATGCTTTAGGCGGAGGGAAAATGATAGAGATGGAAGGAAATGTGGTTAGGAGGGTGGAGGGGATTGATGAGTTGATTCCGGAGGATTACCCCTTTGAAAAGAGAAGATATGAGGGGACCATGTTACCGGAAATTAAGAAGAGACTACAAGGCCAAGTGATAATTCAGGAAGAAGAACAAGCGTTGGAAGAAGCACAAAAAGAAAGGGATGGCTTAGTTCTTTGGACTGATGGATCGAGAAAAGAGGATGAGTGGATAGGGTGTGCGGTGGTATGGAAAGAGGAAAGATGGAATAAGAGGAGGGTACACCTAGGCCGACAGAAGGAAGCGTTTGACGCAGAAATGTACGCGATGTCGGAAGCAGTGAAAATTGCGGATGAGATTTGCGGAAGAAAAGAAGTGAGGAGAGTGACGATTTTTACGGACTCCCAAGCGACTTTACGAAGAATACAATCGGACGAACCGGGACCAGGACAGGTACTGGCGTTACAAACGATGAATTGGGAAAGCGAGTTGACCGATAAAAATATCCAGGTGGAGTACCGGTGGGTACCTGCACATAAGGGTGTGGAAGGCAACGAAGAAGCGGACCTACAAGCGACAAAAGCGGCTTATAAGCATTGTGGAAGTTATACCGAAACACAAAATCCGCTACCTCATTTGAATTATATATCTTTTGCGCATATTGGTCGAAGGTTAACGGAGACGAAGTGGGAAGAAAGTAAAGAAGAAATAAAAAAGATGGGAAAGAAATCGAAGCACAGTTACCGGTATGATTTGGTGAAGAGGGGGGGTAACAGTGCGGTGATGAAATCCCAAAAATCGATTGTGGCGAGGTTTTATCAACTTAAGACAGGACATGCTCTTTTGGGGAAATACTTAATGCGCATCGGAAAAAGAAGAGATATGAAGTGCTGGTGGTGTGGGCATGAATATCAGACCAGAGACCACCTGTTTAAGTGGTGCAAAAGATGGAAACGAGAACAGAAGCGGCTATGGGTTGACGGGCAAGAGGGGGAAGAAGGGTATGAAGGCATTGAAAAAGTGTTAAAGAAGCCGAAGATTAGTTTGCCGATGTCTCTTGTTTTTGCGGAGGAAAAATGTTCACAGGCACTGTTGGATTTTCTTTATTTGACAGATGTTGGTAGAATTAGCGGAGTGGTGGAGGAGGCGGAGAACTCAGATCACGAGGAGTCGAGTGATGGGGGGGTGTAAAAGTTGTTGTTGTTTTTTGGCGGTTTTTGTTTGTTTTTTGGGGGGAGAGGACTCACGACTTTGCTTTTGTTTCTTTATGTTACGGAAGAAGCGGGGAGGAAATGTGTATGGGATATATGCCATGGCCGCCAGCGGCCGAATGCAATATGATTACAAACAAACAAACATTATGCGGCATGGAACCGATGTATGGGTGCTTCCTGAAGAACGGTGAACTGTTCGATTCAAGCATTTGCATTTGAATGAAGTTCGCAATTGTGATGTCTCTACCGCACCACCAATTCTAGGAATTCACAACATAATAGACTCTCTTGGTGGCGTTGGAAAGCGACAACACAATTATAGTAGCGGTATTCTATTCACCTATAGAAGATGGTGGTGAGAAGTAATCAGCAAATCGTACTGTCGATTTTCCATTTCAGCTAGAACTAAGAATACATAACATCCGTCTATCCCTATAGATTGCTTCCCATAAGTAAGGTGTAACTTGAGCTGTAGCCTAGAAAAAAACAGAACTATAGCCTATTCCTTAAACCACCCATCCGCGTTCTCCTGCCCGCCTGGAGCCTCTACAAACCCAGTTCCATCTGAAAGCCATGCTTGCTTGGAGTCCCTGTAACTGTATTTCTAGGTGCCACTGCCGTAAATCTCTGCTGCGCCAGATTCTTTGATCTCTTCCTCACAAAGGCCGCGTAGACAATCAGCCAGATAAACTGGGTCCTACACCCCCAGTCAGCACGCTCCATCGCTTCCGGTAGAGTGCCCACATACATAAGGAAAAGAGCCATGGCGAACACCCCCCAGGCCTTCCTACAGATCGAGTAGTAACCTATACAATAGGTATCTATGACGTCCTCAAATATCCAATACGCATCGTAGGCGTACTCGACACCCAGGTATACAGTGACCCCGAGCCAAAGTATAAACATCTCGATGGAGATTGTGAGTACGACGAGTGGGTGTAACAACGAAGTGAAGACACAGATTATGTGCACAACAACGCTGACGAAGGTGAGGATGCCAGCAGAGATTGGAAAGAGACCGGTGGTGGCTAGGAGCAGGAAACCCTCCAGGTTGGCGGTAATGATGGAGAAGCTGAGACTACAGATGATGAGAGAGGTGAGAAGCTGGAGGAAGAAGGTGGTGAGGATGATGGGCGTATTCCAGCGGCTGTCGGAGTGTACCATTGATGATGATGACGATGGTGATAGTTGTGGTAGCTGTCGTGGGTTGAAAATTCGCCAGCAAAAGATTTAGCAATTGAGATATCTGGTTAGGTAGTAGTGACTGCAGACGGGAGAGTGCATAACGACAACTTTAAAGGCCGTGGCTTGTGTAACAACATCGAATAGCAGTGTATAAACCCCTAGCCCCATGCCCTTAACCCTATGCACCGTAGTTGCTTTGGCAACAAGACCTGAAGGCACGAAAAGCGGGCCTAGAAGCGTATGACAGCTCGGCTGGAAGTCGGGCATGAATAGTTTGCGGGCCTTAAGAACCGGATAAATGCTTCCAACCTTGATGAGTAGCTCGACCGTCGATGAGACTGCATGCATTCAGCGGGTAGAATTATGTTTATTAGGACTGGATATTCGAGGATTGGATGACTATTTGGGAGCGTATACACCCTACCTACCTAGGTAGGTATATACAGAGTGCTATTATACTCAGTGGATTGGCACATCAACGAAGGGGAATAGCGGCAGTGCTAAAGAAAGATTGGATGGACAAAGCATTGAGCACGTTGGGCTGGAGACTAGCCTGGGTAGAATGGCTATGTACAAGTTTGGCTTTAGACTGGTGCAGCTGTTCTATGATGTGATTTTGGAGGGTAGGAATGGTGTGAATTAGAGTGATCTCGATAAGGGAGCTCAAAAGAAAGACCGCTACCGGTGATTCAAGACTTGAATTCGTAATAGTTTCGATCTCGACCAGTGCATTTGGTCCCCTCATATTCCATGAACCTGATGCCATCTGACAGTAGTGCATTGGCTTTCCCGGGTTATGGCGTGGAAGGCATGCTCTGCGAGATGGATAGCCGCATGTCCATACAGAATCGCTTATGCAAGCTCCAAACGGCTAACGATTGCGAGAATGACGTATAAACATCGGATTGAAATCCAAAGCTGAGAGAAGTTCCAGCTCGTTGCTGCCTATAAAAACCGCTCCATTCTGTCATGCCTCAATCCCTTCCTTTACCCAGAGCACCCAGAGCACCCCCGAGCTCGAATCAACCCATCAACTTATCTCTCTACAAAATGCGACTCGAACTCGCTCCGATATTTTTCCTGCTCGCACTGACTCCGCCGGTTCTCGCCAGCCCCATCGAGAAGCGAGCCCAACCCGTCTGCTACCCCATCACCAACAGCTCACCGACTGTTGCCAACATCATCGGGGCCGAGAACAAGCTCATTGCCAAAGGCAGTGAATGTTACCAGGGCGATACATACAACTGTCAAGACCACGCGGTGTACAACGGGGCAAGGATCCAGATCTGCGGGCAGCCATTATGGCACGCACCTTGTTGGGTTCTTGCGAATATTGCAAAACAGATAAGGACGGGATGCACTAAGAATGGAAGGGCTACGGGTCAGTTGGTGCTCACAGGAGGAGGAAAGGTGATTGTGGGTTAGGAGTGAGAAGGGGGCGTGGGATGTAGTTTGCATACGTTTTCGGAAACGAAAGTCTGGTTTATGAGGGCAGTTTTCACAATTGTTCCTTCTTTGAGTTGCTAGAGCTACTTGTGGGGATATGATTTTATATTACACTTAGTATTGGGAATGTGTACTTATGTTGAGTTAAGGACACTCTTTGTCAGCATGCCAGTGGTTATACCCGCTGAGCAGTATTGATGTATTGGTCTTGCCTGTTATCTGGAGTAAATATAAGCATCAGATATCTACATTTTCGATATCCTTGACCAATGGCTGGAAGCAGAGGTGAAAACGGACCAAGGCTCTTTTGAGGTGGGGATAATATCCATAAACAAACAAGGACACGTAGTTAGCAAAACAGAAAACTAACTTAGAAATCGCTCATTCGAGGTTTTTTGACAGTGGACAGGCCAGATATATGGCTGACGCTGATGTCCACCCAGTACAAGTAGCGTCAACAAATCTGAGAGACATCTAATACAGGAAATGATACTACAGGATATTGTGGTGTCCAACCTATCATTAACTCACCCAAAGCCTAACTATAAGTCTCAAGCTTTTGGCTGCCGGTGGCCCCGCAAGCGTCAACTTAAACCTCAGCGCATTGGTCCAATGCTCAATTTAGACTCCAGAGAACCCAAACCCCAACAACCCAATCCCCACAAAAGCTACTTCGTAAGTTTAGGTACGTATACCTTTCCTTAGTGGCTGCACAATGAAATTGAAGTAGTAAGTCTGCAGTAGGTGTAGTTCTATCTGTATCCACACTGTATTGCTCTCGTGATTTGTAACTATCTCCGTTCATTCGATGGGCTGGTTTTATAACAGGCAGGTGCATATCTTGATATCCTAGCATCAATCGAGAATTTTGTAAGTACCTCTATCAATTGGGGAACCACATCTAGTGAGTTCCCGCTTGTCCACGAGATTCAAAGTTTTCAGCAGCAACATGTTATTTCCCCATCAAAGCGTAAATGTCACCATAATATATCTCATTCCCTCCGTGCCCTCATTTTCGTCACACTCAAGCTTGCTCACACATGCCTCCGCACCAACCGGGAAGCAGCATGGATCCGCAGGCGGATTACCCTCTAGACCTACCCAGCGATCTCGACTACGCTATTCTCCTCGCCAAGCGCAACTATCAGCCCCGTTCCCCCAGCACCCCCGACTCCGACTCCGACTTCCTTAATGAATTCTTTGCCTGGTACGATCCAGATACTACCGACAATACACCACCAACGAAGAAACAGAAGCGGGAAACTCCTCCAGAACCGGAGTGTATAGAAAATCCGCCGGGTTGCATGTACTGGTACCCGAGATTACTGTCGGATGAGCTTTATGCTGCTCAGCAACAGCAACAGTGTACTCTTAATGGGGGTTCTTCGAGAGTCCAGAGCGGTGGAGAGAGGCCTGTGAATGTGAATGTGGAGCCTGGGCATTTGAATGGGGAGTGTATGAAGCCGCATAATCCTAACACCATGAATAACGGCCTCAACGGCAGTTGTCTGGAGATCTGGGGCAGTGGCGGCGAGAGATCTGTGGGTGTGAAGTCTAGGTCTTCGAATAGGGGGGTTAGGAGCCCGCATCATCCTAACGCCGAGAATACTAATCCCAACGGAAGCAACTCGGAGGTCCTGGGCCGCGGAGAGAGGTCGGTGGGTGTGGAGTTTACGTCTTGGAACGAAGAGTTTACCAAGCCACACAATCCCAACACCATGAATAGCAATTGCAATGGGAGCTCCTCCAGGGTCCAGGGAGGAACTGGAGCCGGTGAGAGGTTCGTGGGTGTGGAGTCCGGGTGTTCGAATGGGGAATTTACAAAGCCGGATAATCCCAATACCATGAATAACAATCCCAACAGAAGCTGTTCGAGGATTCAAGGTGAAGAGATGCCTGTAAATGTTGTACCTATGTTTTCGGACAGAGAGTTTAAGAAGAAGCCGCACAATCCCAGCCCTCTGGGTAGCAATCGCAATGGAAGCCGCCCGGGGATGCAAGGTGGAGATAGGTTCGCGGTTGTGGAGCCCATGCTCTCGAACGGGGACTTTAAGCAGCCACACAGTCCTAGCACTATAAAAAACAATCGCAATGGGAACTGTTCAGGGATCCTCGGCGGAGAGAGGCCCATGAGTGTGGAGTCTACGTCTTGGGACGGTCAATTAGGGGAGCCGCGCGTGGTGGGTAAACGACTGAAGCATCAACAACAACGCGGATGCAATTGTAGTAGGTATAATTGCGGAACGTGTATACAACGCATCATAGGGACCAGTGGTGGTGGTGATATTGATGTTGTTTGGACACTCTAGGAATCCATTGAGAAATTTGAAAATAGTATGGCTCTTTCACCGTGCATAATATCCTTTCGGCTAACAGAAGGGACTAGCTAGCTATCAGCCGTCGTCCGGTTGTATTTATCATATAAATTTTAGGGAGTAGGGAAGATAGAAACAGTAATATACATCCATATTGAGACCACGCTTCGACGAGGTCCGAATCAATTACAGAGCAGTTTCTCGTGAGCATACTGTGGCCACCTTGTCACTCCGTTCATCCAGTTACAATATGATAAAGGGGTAAATACCCCAAAGTAAGGGAACATGGGATGTCGTATCGTCCCCCTTTCCCAGCCGCACCTCAGCCTCAAGAACATTCATGCCCAGAGCTGTCACGGATGATCAGATGCAATATTTTTGTAAGAGAATGCCTGACGATTCCTCGCGGTAGTATTTTATTCTCATTACACTCTACCCTACTTTCTTCCTTTCCAGGCTTTCACGCTTCAGGCTTTGTTTCTTCGGGTTTTTTCGTCTCCTCAGCAGGTACCAACACGCCCTCCTTCTCCAGCAGCTCCGCCAGCTCCCCACTCTGATGCATCGCCACTAAGATATCGCATCCACCAACGAACTCCTTGTTCACATAGAGCTGGGGGATCGTCGGCCAGTTCGAGAACTCTTTGATGCCTGTGTGCCCCGTTAACTCCCTCTCCTCCCCTCGTCACCCGCTCCTACATACCTTGTCGCACCTCCTCATCTTCCAACACATTGACCGCAGCAAACTTCTCGGGATCGACCCCTTGCAGCCCCAAAATCTGTACACTCGCCTTTGAGAACCCACACTTTGGTGTTTCCGGCGTCCCTTTCATGAACAGCACAACCGGGGCGGTGGTGAGGACACCCTCGATTGTGCGCCGCACATCGGCGCTAAGATTACGCCGGAGGAGAAGGTTCTGGTAGAGAGGTAGCCGGGTGTTTTGGGTGGAGAGGAGGGCGCCGGATGTCTATTTCGGCAATTTATCAGCACTAGAAGAAGTCAGGATGGCGTGTCGATAGCGCGCGTAGCATACCCGAAGAAACCGTGAGGAAGAGGAGCGAAATAGAGAAGCCATTATGCTGGAAGGGTGTTTGTGGGTGGATTGTATGTGTGTGGATGGGTTTGTAATGACGTTCGCACGTTCGGGCTCGGAATTCGTGGCGAAGAGAGCCGCACAAACACATTCTGCAATTGGCCAATCAGGGGGAGTGGGTTTATTTTTGGCCCAACCAACACAGTTGCTTTAGCTTACCCGGTCGGCGACTCTCGCTTATGTGGGACACCGAAGACCAGGCCGCAGAGACTGCACCTACTGCGTGTGCTCCACGTGCATAATTGAGATTCTTCGTTGGCGAGATGTGTGGGGATTCACCCTCCGATCTCGCTTTATTAAAAGCGATTACGACGGCAACGCATTGTCGCTGAAGAAGAGTGGGTACTATACTCTAGCGTAGCGGATAACGCGGTTTGCAGGCTTATAGCAATCCAACTGGGGTTGGTTGTAGAGGGAGAAAAGAAGGTTGGGTTCCGGCATTCTGGCAGAGGGTAATTCTGGAGACTGGGGAAGTGTGGAAACAAGCCGTGAGATGGGGGTTTTTTCGGTTACTCGGGGGCTCCTGCATCATATTTTCCTTCAATTGGGCGGGGGAATGTATTCCAACGTGTCAGCGTTGTGCGGGATATTTTTAGCATCATATTGTGCTCTTTGGCGTTATGCTGGCGGCACCTGCATTTGACGTATACAAGATAACCGTATCGAGTGCTTCCCGCCTCCCGCACACAATCAAATCTTGTCACAGCCTGTTGCATTGCATACCCGATGTCAACAACACCAACAGCAGCCATCTTGACACAGGAGCCAGATGGCACCCCTGGTATGCAGAGCTGGGGAAAATCCGCAAATAAAGCGTCGTATTCGGTTTTCTATGCAACCTGCACGGACTTCGCTGGTCGAGGGGCGGTACTCTACATACTTGTCGGCATTTGCACGCTGCGGCGGATTATAGAGAGAATGTATACCCACATAAGTATCCTGTGCCTTTTCCCCCAACAAGGCGTTTCCCCTTCTCGGGCTATGTATAGGTTTCTGCCTAACAAGCCTCCGTCTTCCATCTTATTTCGTGCAGTGCCTGAGGATTGTTTCGTCCACATCTTGTGTCATAGCGCAGAGCCCCCGGTATCGAATTTTCATCAGATGTCGTCATTTGGCTCTCGCGTTGATATTTCGGGAGGTCCCTTCATTGCTTCCAATCATTATTATATACTAAGTAATTATGGACAAGAGAATGATTAGTATTCATAAACAAACTGGATAAAACAACTAGCTACTAATTGGGATTCGTGCGGGCTTAGGTAACTCTACTCCGTCGCCACCACCGTTTGAGTAATCAGTGGCAACTTTACTAGCCAAACAGTCAGCAAATAGTTGCTGAACGGTAAAACCATGGGAATTAGTATCTAAGTTTCTTTCTTGCCTTACGGGATGATGAGCGTTTCTGCCATCGCGGCTATTTAGGGTTGGCCAAATTGGGTCTTTGTCCGTGGCTACTAGCTGGACGGACTAGATATGACTCGACATATTATCAATTAAAACGCCCCCCGGACCCTATCTACAGATAGACTTTGCGTCTTTAACTCCGGGGTCATATTTAGGACGCTTGGCTATGTTGATCGCTCACCAGCCACAGCCAGAATTTGCGATGGCCCAGACTGGAGGCAAATGCCCAATATTTACACCCAGACTTTAAACACCTACCAATTTTGCAGTTTTGCTTGCCTCATAAAAGTAAGTATATCAATAAATAGAGCTCCTTCTGAAGAGTATAATACGAAATCTTGGAGAGAGAATATTAAAGGGTTGCTTCAAAATGACCTTTGAGAAATGTGGGGTTTGGTGTTTTTGATGTAAATAATTGGAGATCGCCCATACTTGCCACCATGATCGCCACCATTGTCTAGCGTTATGGTAATCCACCCGGAGCCAACAGCGCCAAGTCTCTAATAACTTAACCATTATAATGGAGATAGAAGGAATTACCGGAGAAACAAATATGTACCATCATACGCTCATCTGTATATATATCTGCCAGCTAGCTAGCTTAGTAAAGGATCTACGCATCGTTTATAGCTACATAACGGCCTTGCAGATCGCTCTCATCGGGCCTGTGCATATGAGATCGATTAGGCTGCGTGCATACGATCAAACCCAGATCCGTTTGGTTTGTTTCGGGAGAAATAGTGGACCCGGCCTACTTGGGCTACATCCCGAAAGTGGAGACCTGATATATCGGAGTGTCTTGTCTTATAGTGCGGGATGACATACCTCGGTCTTCAAGTTATACCTAGGGTTGAGGTCAAATCACTGGGAACGGGTCTCGGCAAAAATGGACCAAACGAGATGGATGAGCGGAGTTGAAAGTGCAATCTGATATAGCTATAGATCGAATACATATAGCTCTGGCCACGGGTGTTGGTAACCGCCGCGCCGCCGGCAACCCTAGTAACTAGGAACCGGAGACGAGTTGCATCAGCAAATCTCCGAGCAACCTCGCTGTTGGGCTGGCAGATCCGATTTTGGCAACATCGTATCAAAGATCCTCGGTTCCCTGGGGTTTGAATATCTCGTCTGGACCTGCGGCTCCTAAATGTATGAAGGCGGCGGCTACGTAGGTGGGATCACATTTCTCAAACCAAATCAGAGGCTCGAGCCCATGCATGGGACCATACGCGGATAGGGATGTATTGGTCCGTTCGGTTGCACAGTATATCTTGAAAATACTATACAAATACAGAGATAGATAATAAAGTTGTACTTGAAGATATGGTACGTGTTCGGTTGGTACAGATATTTCTCTATCAGCCCCCAAAAATGTGACTTGAAAAAGGATGTATTTTCGAAGTATCACCTACAGAACTACGTATACGTATACTAGGTGCCCACTCTGCCTGTCCTTTTTTTTGGTCAACCAAACGCTCTAGAAAGATCTGTATTTTCAGCCTATATCTGTCCCAGCAGGGAAGAGATATATTTCCCAAAATACAACCCTGACAAACGAACGCACCCTATATCATTACGAGTTTCAATAAGTTATACGTATATCTCTTATATTCTAAAAGCTGTGGAGAAGGCTGTATGTCATATGTAGCTATAGGTTCAATGCCGCCGCCCCGCATCCAACCCAATCCCACAGCGGCAGAGTAACAAGCCACAAGTTGGATTGCGGGGAACACCAAGTTACGTATGCCAATCCTCTGCTGCGGGAAGGCTCGGAGGGTTCAGTTCCGATTTATCTACGCCACGAGCATGCGTTGGTATCCTACTTTTACATGAGTTTTGGATGGGCGGGCCGCCGTGGGGGGGTGTTTCGGTGGTCATTTTTTCCATCCTGTTTTTGCCAGCGTTATTGTTGCAACAAAAAGCTGTTTGTTTTCTGGGGTTATCGTGAGCGTCTGATAGACAGAATGCTTTGCTCTTCTGGGTGTTGAATGAAGGTGCGTGCATTTCCATGAAACAAAACATGGACTGATATCCCACAAACCCGCCCAGTGAAGAAACAAGTTGCGGATATCGATGCACCATGATTGGCGGGATATCGTACACGGTGTATCAGGTTATTCTTGAAACAACACTTTTTTACTCCCCACTGCATGTTGCAGCTCGCTTGCTCGCCAAAAGTTATTCTTGAAACAACACTCGCCCATCCATCCATACGTGTGTGTGGAGGTTTCAGGAATAAACTCCCTGTGAGTTTTTGTTTCTCCCTCCGAAACGCCCACCCAACGCCACTCACCTGCAGCTGCAGATACTCTACTCTCTTACACCTTTCTTGCCGCCACTTCTTTTTTAAGTTTTTTCTTTTTTCTTTTGAATGGAATACCAAGGACACAGTCAGAACTCAATCTCCCCATCCCAAAAAACCCGGTGTTTCACGGAAAGCGGAATTCCTAAACCGGTTGGAAAGGCGGGGGTTGCACCTCAAACCCATTCACCACCATATCGGTACAATCTTCAAACACAAGCCCCCTACCTAGCCTGATGATATTGTAGGTGTTATTGACGGCAGCTACGTACGGGTGATCCCGTCACGGATCAGGAGGGGGCTGATTGGGGTTGAACTGGGTTTGTTGGGTTTGCGAAGCTGGACTGGCAGCTGGACTTCTTGGCTGCGGGGGCGGCAGCGGTAGTGAACTCTTGCTCAGTATCTGCATCGTGTTTTATTTCAGGATTCATCTCAAGTAACTGCTCTCGCAGGCCCTTTTGGGGACAAGAGCGTCGGGGAACTCCAAATGATACACCTACAGATACCAAAATTGGTATTTCAATTCCGTGCATGTTTCAAAAGACTCAAACAGTAAAACAAAAACCTCTAGCTCCGATAAGGCAGAGCGAAATCGCGCGCCATTGCTCCCATTAAATGACAGGGAAAAAGAAAAAAGTAACTGCAAACCTCACTACCTAGGTTTTTACAGTTATATCGTACCCATCCCATTTTTTGCATCGGTAACGCACAGCATCAACAAGCGCGAAAATAGACGCAGACGCAGACGCAAACGCAGCCAAGAAAAAATAAAAGAATAAATCACAAACTTAGCCAACAAAAATCATCAATTCATGCCAATCATTCACCCACAGGTTTTTCTTTTGAGTGCAAGCTGCAATTGTAGGATGTTAAGTATCAACAAACACACAACAGACGATATACTGACGCGGGAAGATAATAACGATAGTGGTATGGTGGTTCTGGCGGTATCAACACCGGTTTCCTCGAAGAATGGAATCTACCACTCATATTCCCCGTTTGCCTTGTGGAAGACATATCTGTTTGTGTTAAAAGCCTATCTAATGCCAAAAACAGTAGGGAGGCCATACTCCCGTCCATTGATAGTAAGAACGCCGTCCTTCAACACGCACTTCCACTTATTTTTGGTACGCTGTACCTTGTCATACATGCAGAGCATGATCTGCGGCACCTCGTCATCATCATCATTATCAATCTCGTCCTCCTCGGGGTCATCAAGATCTGAATTGATGGCATCCTCATCATTTTCGTCGTCAGAGTCGCCGGCAGCGTCGAGTTGTGGTACGCGTACAGCAGACGAAGATAGGCTAACCTCAGAAGGGGTAGAAGGATAAGGGTACGATGAGTTAGGATTCAAAGCTTCGTCGTAAGCGTTAAGTTTGCGGCGAGCCTTTCCTTTACCCTTTGCCTGTCGGTTGGCGGAAGAAACTTTGAGGCTCTGGAGAGCTTGAGAAAGTTCCTCTGTAGCTTTTGCACGCTCCCGTTCGGCCTTTCTGATACGCTTCAAAAGGATGTTGTCGGCCTGGCACCTGGTGACTGATCCAAAGTTCTCGATAACTATTTGTTCCTCATCGTCGTCGTCTCCACCGTCGTGCTGTGGGATGCCATTGTGTGGCCTCTGATTCTGGTGGGGGGGGGGTGGTCCTGGGTTCATCCCTGGTAGAACAAGCCCACTTGCCGGACGTGCCTGTAGCTGGGGCCCAAATTTTTGCGCAATGTTTTGCTGGGCACGCATGGCTGCCAGCTGGGGGTCATGTGTGGGATTACCCGCATGGTTCGCTGTTGCGTAGCAATTCTGCTGTTCCAAACCGGGCTCGGATTTGATTTTTACCGGACCACCATTCTGAACCTGGGCGTATGGTTCCTGTTTGATATGAAGTTGGCTCTGTTGTTGTTGTAGCTGTTGCTGTTGCTGTTGCTGTTGCTGCATCTGCTGTTGGATATGTTGCTGATGTTGCTGATGTTGCTGCTGCTGAGCTCTTGCCTGAGCAGCAGACGAATTATTCGTCGGCGTAGCATCCGAAGCGGGAGGGTCCCATGGAAATTGTGCAATCTTGAGGCCGGAGAGTTTTCCTTGCCAGACCTGTATAAATATGCTCACCGTACACGCTGCATGTCGCAGCGCGGGTGATTATGATCAGCGATATGTTGATTTCCAAGCCAAGAACAGGAAAAAGAAAAATGAAGCAAATAGAACCAAAAGCGGAAATAAAGTAATTTAGGAAGAAATTGTGCGTTGCGACAACTCCATAGGTCCAGGCCGAATAAAGCAACCCCGCTCCCCCAACACCATATAAAAGCGGATCCGCTAAAGAGTCATAAGGGCGAAAGAACAAGGTCAAAAAGGCAACAACCAACAACAGCCGCCCAAAACCCCCCCGTCTCCCAACATTCGAAAATGCGACAGAACTTCAAAAGGTAAATATTACTCACTTGCTTCAGATCATCGAGCGTCGAGACATTAATTCCAGCCTCTTCAAAGTCGATCCTGCTGCTGTTGATGACTTCTTCGATGATGGTCGAGTAAACCGAACCCTGTTTCCCCAACCGACACCACGGCGCCGCTGTCAGCCATAATGATTTTGAATGCAGCAAACAAGATCATAAAGCATATTCTTAAGACACTGACAACTAGCTGGTTCGACATGACTGCGTCGCTTGGTCGTTGCTGTCGATGAGATGAATTTGGTGATTCGCTATGCCAACTGAGGCTCAACGATGAGATAGCGACAGACAGACAGACAAGACGACACTCCCGGAAGCGCGCAAAGGACCAGAAGCTGTAGATCGCAGAGATGGCACTGGATCCTCGACTGGGAACGTATTATGTGCTGTGTATATGGTAGATGGATATCTTTGCGGGCGAGCAGGTCTCGCTTTCGTGTCTGTCTTGGAAGAGGGAGGGCAACCGCCACTCAAACTGCCTCTGGGAGATCAACCCTTTAGTAAGCGTGCCAAGCATCGATAAAGATGCCCGTAAAACAATTCAACGATAAAGACCTTTACCTGGGAATAGAATTCTTGTACATTGAAACGTCCATTGCTTAACTTCTATGAGAAGCTATACATTTCTCGTTATTGCGGGAGACGGTCGTGGTCGCCCAATCGCCCAATCGCAGAAGCCACAACCACATGAAAGGTTAATCCTTTATTTATGAGAAAGATTCACTCTCAAAGAAATTATTATCATTGGTATAATAGATCGCTCAAGCATCCTAAGTGATATCCATGCACCTCAACCAACAAATACCAGCTCTGGTAGATGCGATACAGAAAGTAAACTATGAATCATCTATCCTCCGTTAGTTAGAGCATAGCAGCTGCGGCAAGCTGTCTCTGTTTCTGCGCCTCATCGGCGAGTTTCTATCTCTGTCAGTTTCTTTATTCTCCTCGGACAAAGAAGGGACTTACTCTTTCACTCTCTTCCATACGCCCGACCCACTTCCTTCCAACTTCACGAATCTTTTCGAAAACCTCTTCCATAAAGCTCTCATCATCTTCGTCTTTATCATCGTCCTCATCTCCATCAGCATCGAGAGGATCCTTTTCCTTAGGATTGCCCAATACGTGGATTGATTTTGCCTCTTTCTGGAGCTCAATGATTTCTTTCGTGATGCCTTTCCACTCTTCCCAGATCTTGTCAATGTTGATATTCTTCTCGATGACAAATAAACTGAGGTCTTGCATTTTCTTGTCAAGGTTAGTCGAGAGAACGTGAGCCTCCTCAAGCTTCCCGGCCTTCTGGCGGGCTCTGTTGATGAAGATCTGGGATTGAGCGGTTGCTGCAGCAAGCCTAGAGATACGGATCTGATGGATATCTTGGAGTGACGACGCTAGCTTAGTTGCGATAGATGAAGTGGATTTGTAGAGGGACTCTGTCGAGAGACGTTAGGAACCCAGGGGTACAAACAATTACATGGCGGTGTAACAGAGTGTAAAGATATAGAGGGCAAATTGCAGTGCAGCGGGTAATGTAAAGTACCCACCTGTAAATTCATGCGAGAGGGGATGTTCTGGTTCTCCCCTCCCCCTGGGCCCCTTTTCGTTCTTCGGTGTAGACATCCGTTTGGAATGTTTACCGTGTTGATGTTTGGCGACGCGGTGACCAAGATAGGGCTTCACCCCGAGGGCCTTTGTGGCAGAAGGCTCACCACGGTGTCTATTCGACGGCATTCTGGGTGCTCAATCTTAAATCTAGAAGGATAGGGATGGGTAAGCCGTTAGTTAATAAGGAGCTGCGGGCGATTGCTGGCTATCGAAAGGCAATCTGCGCTGAGTCTGATGTGATACGAGCGGATATATCAACATCAATCAATGGAAGGGCGGAAGATAGAGATAGAACGTAGGTAAGCGGAAGCACTGACCACCCGCTGCAGAGCAACCACACATGCAGGCATAGTGGACGAACACTAGTTAGGTATTTTAGGGCTGGGGAGGGCATGCAGATGCAACCTTAATTGGGGGAGGGCAGGTACCACTGGGCGTGGAGCCCGCAACAGAGGAGACGACTGGCGACTGCGCCCGGTTGGCGGGGAAGAGACGAGCACTGGGGTCGTGGTACCTGCTTTGCACGCCAGCCCACAGCCTGACACTGGTCCTATGGGAGATTACAGAGAAGCGGCGGATCCAGGCGTGGCTCGATAGGGCTGAAGCCGTGGATTAGGGATGCCACAGCACGGCCGCACTGCCACAGCTAGCGCAACGCCACACGTGGCTGCAGATGATACTCGCTCGCTGGCTGCCCACAGCTGCAGTCGTGTCGATTCCTGGACTGTAGCCGCCCGCGACCGTCGTTTCAGGATGCAGTTCCAAAAATACCACCCTGCATCACACAAACCCCGACAGTCGCTCCCCCGATCGAGACCAGCATGAGCTCGAAATAGCACTGCTCTTTCTCGCTTCCCCGCCTGTTGGTGTTTCGTAAACTTCTCGAACACCTTGATACTGCTAAACATGGCGCTCGACTTCACATTAAAGAGACTCCTCTCCGCATCATCCTGCGACACTGATCTCCCTTCACCAGCCTTCCTTGACTCCTTTACACGAACACGCTGCAGTTTACCGTGCTCCTGCGGCAACCGACGTTTCGTCTTCTGTTCTCCTTCCTGTTTCTTGCCTACTTCGTCCTTAGTACATACTTTCTATTCTACAGTACCAAGTACTATACGTCATTGACGCCTCTTCCTACATTCGATTTTTTCCCTTGATACATTATCCCTACAATCCCGCAAGAATGTCTATTCGATTTGGTCGCAGTGGTCAGTACCCCGCCACGCCAACCCAATCATATCGATCGCTGACATTTTTCTTCAGGCAATGGCTACGACAGCTCTCAGGTCATGGAAACCGCCGACGACGACTGGAGACAGATCACAGATCTCGCCGAACGCCGAAAGATCCAGAACCGGCTTGCGCAAAGAAACTACCGTATGCATTGCCCCCGTAGGAATTGCAGAGACATCTTGTACTGACTTGAATTGTCTGGACTTAGGCCGTAAGCTTCGCCAACGTCTAGAAGAGCTTGAGCGACAAGCCGGTGAACAGCCATCATCAGCCTCCACGACAAAACCAAAGGCGCAACCGAAACCCAAACCACAGACTGGGACAACATCCGGCAGAGTCACTAAGAGGTCACGCGCCAACAGCGCCCGAACGATATGCACAAACTCCGACGAGTGGAATCTACCATCTCAGCGAAGGAAGTCGGCAGAACCGCTTTCTGCGACGACGGTTTCCGACGACTCGCCGCCAATTACCCCGACTGTCTATTCGTCCTTCGCCACCCGGGGAAGCCAAAGAAACTTCTATGGAGGTGATTTCGGTCCATTGTTTACGACTGCAGAAGTACAGCCCCCCACCATTGCTTCAGCAGGGAACTTCCACGGCGACATCTGGGATCAGTATCATCCTCAGCAGGACCACGGTCAATTCCACGACGACTCCGCGATGTCAATTTCCTCGTCCTCGATGTCCTCATCCTCAATGGCCTCAACACCAGTGATCGGTGGCGGATTTATTCCCAGTGATCCAGCATATCCCAACGGACCCGAGTTTTCAGAGCTTTCCCCAACCTACCCGGTGAACCCAACAATCAATCCTAATACTTACCATCTCAACGCTCCAATGACGAGAGATCACTTTCACCTCTCTGTCAACAACTACAACAAGCTCATAAACACCACAGTGCAAGTTGGGGAAGACTGTGATTGCGTCAAAGAGGAATGCCTTTCGCCCTTCGGCGGACGCGAGACGTGGAGCTTGCCAGAAAACACTGAGGATTTGCAGCCTGCCGAGAGGCAGCTGGCTATGCCTCATCACGCTTTCATTGACACAATCCAATTTCGGGATTACAACTATACCCAAGAGGGCGAAAGAACTGGCGACTACATGTCCAACTGGTGGGGAGAGATGCCCTGCAGCTATGAGACCAACGAAGAGTTTACTAGGTGAGGCGTTATTTTCTGTATTTTCCTTATGTCTCAATGGTGTTGCGGCTTTGTTTTTGGTTTTCCATTTTCCTTTGTCACGCTCAAACTTGGACGGTCTTGAGCAGGCAGTCAGGTGTTCTGGTTTTGGCTTTGGCTTTGATTTTTTGGTGTTTTTTTTTGGGATATTTGCATAGAACTTGTCCTGGAGGCGAGCCTTATACCTTAGTTTGTATTGTTCTTTTTTTGGCTTTCCTTCTTCTGTTTCTGCGTACCATATTATACCATGGGTTTTTTGGTTTAGATTTGGAGTTATTCGGCTTTCTGCTTTTTATCTTTTATACTATGGCCAGGACATGGCCGATATTTGTCTATATCTTTTTCTCTCATCATAAGTTAGATTGGATCATCCATCACATCACCTCTTCATCTTTGCTTCACTCTCTTGAGCTTTCTTGAGATGTCAATTTGACTTTCCCTGTCGTACTTCCTCCCAGCTTCATTAATCTCCCCTTCCCCCGTCTTCTACTCCTCCCAGTCGTCCCTCCTAGTCGTCCCTTGCTAGATCTGCTTCCTCCCTTCGTTCCTCCAATTCTGCCATACTCCCTTCACCTGCCGAAGCCCCATCTCATCATTCCTCGCCGCATAACATTCTCCCCCTCCCATCCACAAAGCCGCCATTTCAGCCATAACTCCGTTTTTTCTTTTCTTTCTCGTAAACTCAGGCCCTCTTCACCTTGCTCTCGTAAACCCAGATATCTGCCTTTACGCCCTAAAGGGGTTGCAGACGAAAAAAAACTCTGGGAAACGACAAGTCACTTATATACTGCCGCAAACAAGGCAAACAAAAACGTAAACTCACAATAGACATAAATCTAGGCAATGGTGGATCCTCATCTGGGCATCGATCAGACACTTCTTTTTGCGGCGCCAGCGTCGGCTGAAGCGGATTAACCTCGGCAGGGGAGCATTAACGGAATGTGACACCAAGGCGTGGATATGGGGGAGGAGGAAGAGGAGGAGGAGGAGGAGGAGGAGGAGGAGGAGATGCGGTGAACGGTAGACATAGACGGTACCCGCACCTTGCCTTACCTATTTTTGGCTGGGGGGTGGGGGGGGGTGGGACAGCTAATTTGTAGGCGCGTGCACGGGGAATGAGGGGAAAGTGACGCATGAGTGATTGGATGTGATTGGAGGCGGTCAGGTCAGCCGCCACATTCCTGTCACTTGGGAATCGGCGGCGCCGATTGATCACCCCCAATATCTTCGCCGGAGGGAACCTGACTTCCGGTTTGCTCAAATTTAAGAATCACCCTCGCTTAGATGGGCCCCCGCATGGCGAGAGGTTCATATGACCTCGCTCTAGCAAAGGGAATCCTGACCAAGTTTCCATGAGTTGCTTTGAACCTCATGGTTATTTGACAGCTGTATCTTGAAATTTCCCGTTTCCAAGCAGCAATGTGCTGCAGTGGCAGTTAACTGCCAAGCCGGAGCTGAAACTCTCAACCCTAGTTATAGATTCTCGAACTTGTACTTAAGTAGATATGGAAATAAGTTATCTTGAGATTCTTTCAAAAGTTTTTCGAGCTGGATATTGAAGCTCTCCAAGAGATTGAAACGGTCTAATCGGTCACTAGCAACACACATAATTGGTTACTACTCAGGTGGACATGAAGTATCTATAGCATATGCACTTTTGAAGTACCTCCCTACTGAATACAGTAATACCAGTCAAGGATACGTGGCGGTGACTTGTGCTGTTGATACTCTAAACTTCATCTGCCTCAACGATGCCAAAATTGTCCTGCTTCGTCCCCTCCCCACTGGGGCATCTCACTCCTCCATCTCGTCATATCAGCACACGGAACTACGTAAGAAAATAGCAAGAACCATTATACATCGTAGGTATGGGGTTTGAAAAAAGCAAAAAACACATACCGCCACCGCCACCGCCACACATACAACAGGCACGCCGAACTCCCCGCCATGAATACACAAAACTGTACGCCGCAAAATGGAAGTGGGAGATCAAAAATCCAGGGTTGGTCGTAACAGAAAAAAAAACCCCCCAAAGTGAACGCCGCTTTTGATGCTACTTCGCTCATCTACCCGTCCCCGCCCCTCACAAAATGTTCGTCTTCAAATCTCCTGGCCCCCTCACTTTAAAGAATGGTGCATTGCGATCTGGCAAGTTGTTTCTGCGATTCTGGTTTTTCTAGTTAGCCTTTGTACTCTGGGTTTGGGGGCAAACTTACTATAACTCCCGCTTTGAAACCCAGACTCGCATCCTTAACCAGTGGAATCGCATCCTTCGGAATGCCCACGTACTCGTCAAACGTGATTGGTTCTTTACATGTAACCCTGACCGTTATGGTATCGTCACTCCCATCTATTGTTGCGCAAGGTTCCGCCTTTTCTGGCTCCACGATTTTAGCTGCAAGTCCCGCAACCGGGGGGTGGGAGGGGGTGCGTTGTCGATGCAAGTGGAGATTCATAAGGCGCGCCGGGTCCCAAGGGACGTATGTACTTTTCTGCCAGCCTTTCTCACGGGGTTTATAGCCAGGCGCAGGTTCGGGGGACGGTGGAGCTTCCGGTTGTGGCGGCAAAGGGAATGCAGCCTCGTTGGTGAATTCCCAGTTTTTGTAAATTTCCCTATTTCGGGGAAGCTGAATTGATTCTTCTTCTTTGGAACCCAACGCCCTCAACTGCTCCTGAAGTTTCTGAACTTGTTCAGCAAGCTGCGCCTTCTCAATCTTCTCCATTTCTAGTTCTCTAGAAATCTTGTCGGCCCGTCCCATATGCATCTTTGTATACTTCTTTTGCTCCACCAACTTTTTAAGGTTTTTCCGCGCGGCTTTTGCAGCTTCATCTTCGTCGGAGTCTTCAGATTCCGAAGAGTATGTCTCTCTCTCTCGAAGTATCCGTCCCGCCCTTTTCAACGCTGGGCCGCGTCTATGGGGCGGCGCAGTTTTCCGCGCCGACAGTATCGGTCGTGGACTTTCTTCGGATGGGCGACGGGGGTCAGTAGAAGGCTGATTGCTAGTCGACCTTCTTTCGTAGCTTGCAGATTTGGGAGATGGTTGCTTAAAGGAAGTGCTTGAGGTGCTCCGTGCGGTTGCGGTTTTCCTTGCTGCACGAGGCGGGTCCTTATCCGGATGAGAACGGCGCTCAGTTACCCTAGAAACACTCTTGTGCTTGGGACGCGGCGCCTCTGTAGGTGGTTCGGTAGGTTTCAGTCGTTGCAGCACAGCTTCCATGCCGTACCTCTCGGCTACAAGCTCCTGTCGCGTTTTGATCCTTTCAGGTTGCTCTGGAATACGCTCAAATCCCCTTTCGGGTTTGCCAACTGGTGGTACTCGACCAAGATTTTTCTTGTGGCGCGGTTTGCTAAATTGCTGTTCTGGTCTGTTTAGAAAAGCAAATGCAACAGGCATTGCTCTCTCTTGTTTGGGGGTGGGTGGATTGCTATGACTCGGAGTGCCAAGGTGTATCCCCAACCCCATAGGAAAAGCTACCACTGAGCGATTGTTTGTTTCTGCAGGCTGTCGTAGGTGATTTGGTTCTCCATCACTCGATATGCAGTATTTGCTGACAGGAGGTTAGTCGAAAAATAATTGAGAAACCCCATGCATTGAGACGCAAACTCACCAAAAATTGTCTGTATGTGCATTGTCCTTGTTTGGATGATAGCGGCGACATACCCGACAACTATATCCACCAACGATGGAATGCAGAGGACCATGAATCGGATGTACTGGATATGTTACATCGTTTGGAAACGCCGGAGGTGGGCTGTAAGGAGGTGATGAATATGTGCTAGAGGGTTGTGGCTGTTCCATTGTTTCGTTAACAAGGTGTTTGTAGTCTTGGTGTTGACTTTGATCACAGTTAGTAGCAGCGGCATCTTTGTTTTCTCCAGTAGTTTGGGCCCCAAGACGATCCCGGTCGGCAACAGGAATTATACTTGATTTGTTGTCCTTAGGAACAACCGCCACATCCTGAGCCCCCAGGAGCGGCGACGAGGGGTCAGATGAACCCATGCTCATGGGTGCATCACTCAGGCTCTGCTCCACCTCTTCTTGCGAGTTTTTAACTTCTGGAGGGAGAGCTAGACGAACCATCTTTGGAGGACTGGAAAACGGAATATCTGGCGAAGAACCCGCTATGATGGGTTCACTACTAGCAAACAAAAGTGAGGCGCCATTCCCTAAAGAGACTTCCATTGTGGGTAAAGGAGCCAATGGGGCTACACCATTCTGTGAATCCTTTACAGTAGTGGGCGTTTGGAATGGTTCACCCACAGATTCCATTGAACTAGTTGGGAAAGGTGAAGTCCGAACGCTAGACGAAGATGTCTCGATTCTCACCTCAAACGGTGGTGTTAGTGTTTCGGAATCGTCGTTTTTATCATCTGCAACCGGGTGTTCCATGCCAGGATGACTGGAATCTACTACCCCATAAACAGGCTTGCCATTGGGTTGTTCGCAATCAGGCTGGCACACATCTAGACTGATTTTCACATTAGCAATAGCTGCGAGGCAAACAGTGGTGATGAGTACCTTTCGTTCACATCTTGAATTTTCGTCTCTTTGACATTCATTTCCTCTTCTGCAAACTGCGACTTTCCTGGATATGTCGGTTTATTTGAAGTCTCTGAGTGGACATCTGGTGAGGCTGATGATGGCGTACTCCTGGATGTCGATCCCGATCGTGAACCACATCTATGACATATCCACGCGTCTGAAACCTTCCTGCAGGAGCAAGTGAGCGTACCAAGCATTTAAACAAGTAAGTAAGGCTTACGTTGTAACCTTCGGGTTATGACAAGATGTATGATAGTAACGGTTGCATTGCCCACACCGAAGAAGCCTGTCAATCCCAGGAACATCGGGACGTTTACACATTATACATGAGGGTTTTTTTAGTTTTCTCGAGGACTGCGTACTTCCATTTGAAACAGATTTTGCCGAATTAACCGAGCATACTGAGTGTACTGAAAGCGGAGAAGGGTCACGAGTATGAGCTAGCACGGCCTCATCAGGTGTGGAAGCCTTCGGTAACAGAGTTTCCCGAGGTTCTTGATTTGATAATAATGTATGATCTGAGACTTTGGGTAAGTGGGAAGGCAAATCTCAGTACTATAGGGCAAGAAAAGAATTGAGGGCTTACATGGCGTATCATTCAAAGGAGAACCGTATTTTTTCACTAACATCTCTAGAGATAATGTCTCTTGCACAGAAGGTTCCTGATCATATTCATTCCCGCCTGGCCCATTGGATTTTCTGTCGACTATTTAGGAGATATTTGACGATTGAATTTGAAAGGATTGGGTACCTACCCCGCCGGAGATGACCCCCCATCGGTTCGGGTAAAATGTGATTTCCATTGCTTACGAGGTTCAGGTTCATCGGGTGTGGGGGACACCTCAGACTCTACCACCTGATGACCATTCTCTGACATTTTCAAGCGCTTCACTTTTCTGTGAGCGGTCTTATCTGGATCTGGAACTGGAGCCGTCCGCTCGCAGGGAGAAGAAGGGGTGACCTTGTGAGCAGTTGATGTCTCCATTATTCTTGACCCAAATGCGGTGTCGGTTCTGGGTTGGCGGTTTGGGGGGCCCTCTCCATTAGTACTTCTAGAGATATTACGTTCGTTATCTATTTGAGATGGTTCGAGGCTCGAATTTGCGGCTCTCGTGGGACTTCTATTGGCTCCATAATAAGGTATATTCCGGCCTTTCCATTGTCTCTGATGGCTACGCTCATTAAACCGTGGTCCGCCAGAACGTTGATTATCCCCTCTAAAAGAAGACACGATTGATGTATCAGATGCGTACGCTGATCGATGTTCCCGACTACTGCTACCGCTAGCTGGCATATATTCATATCGTCGTTTCAAAGATCTTGACTCATTTCCAGGGCCAGGATTGTCTCGCGAAGAGCGCTGCGACTGCACTAATAAGTCGAGAAGCCTCTCACGTTGTGTTAAGAGAAGAATTCACCTCTACGTTATCATCTCTGTAGCCTCGCCTTCCGTACCCCTATTTCAATCAGCAGCATTAGCATCTGCCCGAATAGAATATAAAACGAATCGTCCTAATCTCTCCTCTAACATCATACAAAATGGCTGCATCAGGTCTTTTCAGTTTGTGCTTGAAGCCTTCACTCTGCAGGAGACAGGCTGGAATTTCAGCCACACAAACTCTCACAGGAATTACCATCAGGAACTGTCCTAGTTCTCAAGAGCTCTCTAACCATCATCTTCATGGCTAACAACTCTATTGTACGCCACTGCCATTGGCCACAATTCAATGATAATTCTGGGTCCGAGCATCCGGTATACAGTGATATAGCTGCATTTTCGCAATCGAGTTCGTCGCCAAGGAGTCCATGCAAAGCAAAACCATCAACCACTCTCCAATCCTTACAAATCCTGAGTCAATAACCCCAAATTGCAGGATCAATTAACCCAGATACGCTATGGTGAGGGGTTTCCAGCCAAGCCCGCAAGGGTGTTCCCCATTGACAGAGCTCCATACTATTCATGCAAACTGATCCAGATACCGGCCGGTCCGAGAAAGTTTGATTGCAGCTCCATTGAGTGGAATGGTTTATGTTTCATAACCCACCGTCTTGCATTCTATTTTCCAGAAGGAAGAATATTGTAGGTTTTGAAAGTTTGATTGCAAATCAAACTTGTAGGAATACTCCATGATTGATTGCAGCAGAAGAGAGGTTTGAGAGGTAAAGAACCAGTTGTCGAGCGGCATTCCGCAATGGTTTCATGCAGCAGGCACGCCTGCTGCTTCCATTTGCAGTCAGACCTTTTACCAGAAAGTCATCATAGCAGCCATTGTGCACGGTAACCGATGTGGACCGCATCCAGTTATTAAACATCCCGTGTTATCGACAGGGATGTTTGTAGCACCGATCTTCCATGGAAGAGTAGTGCAATCGAATATCTCGAAATAAAACATCGAGGGGGCTGTGTAGAAAGTCACTTGCCGTTGCAGTATCGTTTCGGTCGGACCGAGAGAAGCCATTTGTAAAAGCTCGATCTGTTGTTGATATCCTGCTAGACATTCTTCTGTGCGGGACTTGGTTGTATTTCAAGTCTATCGATTGATAACCCTTGATTGATGTAATCGCGTTGCTCAATGCCAATATGTTCGATCACAGAAGTGTGGGGAAATGGGCGACGTGAACCGCTCCAAAGATAGCGCCGAGGCCAGAGCATCTGGAGAAACGGAGACGTTGCGAGGCCAGCACAAGTGATCTTAAGGACCGATCGGAGAAGGCGCCAGGAGCTGCTGTGGCAGCAAAAGTCGAAGGTGCAGAGGCAGTGTGAAAGAGGAGGAGGAGTCAAATGTGGAGAAGAACGCAGTGCATGGCGGCAAGCGTGCATCCAGCACCCAGGTCTGACCCTAGTGCAATTACTCCCTGTTAGTAAGCGGTCGGACCCTTAATTCCGCCACCGCACGGCTCGGGTTCGCTTCACCACTCACCACATGTCTTTACTCTCATATCCTCAACCCACCACATGCATACGGCTCTCAAAGTGTGAATTTCCGTCGTCTCCCTCGCATGGGGCGTAGTTGATTCTCAGCTTCTGGCATGACGCGTTGTTCGCATGCCTGGTGTACACAAGCAAGCGGTGTTGCGACCGAGTCGATCGGCTGCAACTAACTGTTCAGAAGAAAGCCCCTCGGCACACGTCTTCAACCAACCCACGAATTCGAACTCATCGGAACAAGCTGAAGCAGCCAACAATTTATCCGGATTGCACCGGGGCAACCTTGAGTGCGGCTCTGGAGATGTTCGCAGACATTACCCCGCAGATACTCTTTCAGACCATACAGCACAGCACTTTGCTATGGCTGCACAGCATGCAGCCTTTTCGACTTTTGAAACTTGGCTCCGTCAAAGAGGTGTGAACAGCCCAAGAGTCACATGGCAGTATAGGAGCACATATCAACAGTAGGTCTTGCTGTAATTCTAAAGGGAAGAACCTGTCAACCTATATTGAGGCGATAAGAATGGCAAACGCCGTTCGTCGGACAGTCAAAATAGCTGCAACCCAGCGTGCAGGGTTATATTAGTCTTCTGGCTAGTGCAGGACGCTGGCGAAGACTTCCTGAAAAGACGACGTGCAGACGCAGCAGAAACCAATAGAATTGGGCATTACGCACACCTGCAAGTTATTGAGCTGCTTTTCCTGCAGCATTTGGAAGCAACTAGACTGTCGAAGATGTACGCAGACAGATGTTCTTTTGAGTTCTTAAGAACCTCAGTGTTCTGAAATTCTTGCAATATTTTATCCAGGACTAATACCTACCTCCTACCAGGCTCAAGATTTGCAAGGCAGGAGCCCTTAGCTAGTCTGTCTGGTATGTCTACGACGGCACTGATTCGATCCCGAAATCCTAGAGAAGTACAAACAATTGCTGCAGTAGCAGTCGTTTGCATGAAGGATTTTAACTGCAACTACTGCCCCCATCATCATTCAGACTTCGACCATCATATTCGCTCCACGATCGCTATACAAATAAACTACTGGAGCTCCTCGTCCTTCATGGCACGGCCTATTCATGTATTGGATCGCTTGTGATATGTCGTTGGCGCTTCGATTATCTGGATGTGCGCGCGATACGGAATATTCCCACGCGTTTCCACTTACCTACGTAATATCCTGGAAAGGGCACTTTCTTCAATGCATTTCTAGACGCCCCCTCCTCCCCCCCCTTTAAAAATATCCCACCATCGGTCGGCACTAGACGTGGAAACAAGGTGCTCTATCTGCCGAGAGTTCTGATGCAAGATAAGAGTGTTTACGACATCCGTATGCCCTGAAGTAGGGATGGATTAAGATGATTATTGACAAACTACTTTGTCGGTGATTTTCCTGGACGTGCTGTCACTATGACAAGCAAAAGTTTTGTATCTGCAAATGAGTAGAGATGAGTTCAGACTGCTGGATAGAATTATAATGTGCGGATTTAGTCGCAGCGTAAATTGGTATTTTTCGCCCAGCCACACCATATTGACTGTCCCTGACGCAGTAAAGTAGTCTAGGCTGTCCGTCGGTAAATGCCAGTGACACTCCATCACAAGGACCGCCCAATCCCTATTCTAACGACAACATTAGATTTAGAATTGCACAGATGGTCTTAAACGACGTAATCGTTCGTCGCCTCTTCGTAAGTGATATTCCACGCATGTGGAAAACTGCAACTGTAGTAGTATCCCGGAAGGGCATTAGATTGCCAGAATTTAAAAGTGGGGAGTAGCCATCAACGTCAAGTTGAACTTCGAACACTGCGATATCGCCTGTGCAGCCCACTGTCCCCAAAACCAAACTCCGAAAATAATATCACCCAGACATAGTCGTGTACAACAAAGTCCCACTGAATGTATTCCTGGTCATAAAATGCCGTTGCTGCACCATCCACTACCGCCATTGCGTTTTGTAAAACTAGAGAGGGCAGTCCTCAACCAAACCTCTCCGTCCCAGACCGTCTCCGCTCTGTTGCTTCTCTCCTTTTCCGCTCCGTGGCGAATCAAAGAGTATTATATTATCCTACAAAAGTAACGATCTGCATGGTGACTACTGAGCGAGTAGTCTGGGAGGGTTACTGGACAAAAGAACATACAGCCATGACAAGACAGCAGATGCTGACGTACGGGGAGAGTCGCTCTCCTATTCTCGCAAATTTCCAGAACACCCCAAAGAAGCTGTCCATATAGCATCAGTAACTGCCTGCAGAGCGGGAATTTAAAACCCACATATTCTTGTCTTTCCGAGAGTCCACCATGCCAGGGACGACTTGTCGGATATAGGTACATGTGCAGATAAGGAGGAGGATGACGAGAAGGAGCGCGTTGAAGTTAAAAAGAGCGGACTGTAGCGAAAAGTTAGCGATACTTCATTCTGGAGGAGCGATCAGCGGGAAAACCGAAGCTGGGTACCATGATTGTTGTTGGGATTTGTGTCGTTAAGCTTAGGTTTGACGGGTGTCGTCACGGATGAACAGTGAGGACAGAAGTTGGGTTTGGTTGGTTTGGCGCTAGTGCAAGCTTGGCATTCATGGAATCACCATCTACCTGACCTGCGCACGCGTTTTCTCATTTAACTCTCCTTACCAACCGCGTCACTGACACATAGACACCCTTTGACGAACTACAACGACATATTGCACACAGCCAATAGCTCGAGCGCTCGTTCAACGATTCCGACAATCACCGCTTCCGTCTCATACAAGGCGGGCAGGAAGGTGCGAGGGGAGGCTTACACGAGTTCATCATCGCCCGCACCCAGTCCATCACTCTAAGACGCAAAACGAACAATGTCCGACGCGCCACTACCACCAGGTCCGAGGCGGATCACCAGTACGAGAGATAAGGCGAAGATGACCTACCTCCCTCCCGATCTGGATGTGGATGCCCTCATCGCATCTACACCAAACTTCAAAGCGATACCTCGCCTCGATGCAACTCAGCTCGAGACCGAGGAGTCGTTTGCAAGTTTAGAGGAATTTATCGAAAAGCACGTCATTGTCGGAGGAACACCACTGGTCATCGAGAATTGGCATAAGCGTAGGGATTGGCCTTGGTACATCTTTACAACCCAGTGGCTAAAGGAGAATAATGGCGGAGATCGTAAGTATCCTATGTCTATTTGCTGTTTATTACTAACATAAAGTGTATTCAAGATATCAATGTCCGAGATTTGGGTGGTGCGCAAGACATCACGATGAGTCTAGGGCACTATCTCAGCAATTTACCCAAACTTGCGAACAAGTTCACAACCTACGATTACGCTGGCAAACAACAACGGCTGTACGCAAAGGATATCGATTGTCCTCTGGTATGGAGGGACAAACTGAAGGAGATATTACCGCCGTCTACATTCTATCTTTCAACCCAAGGAGACTTAATGTCTTCGTTACCTGAACTCGCCAGAGCGGAGAATATGATGTGCTACTTTGGCCATGAAGGTACATATACCCCGGCGCACAAAGAGATGTGTGCATCCCTTGGCCAAAATATCATGGTGGATGCCTCAAGCGGCAGTTCAGAGCCTGGCACCTCGATCTGGTTTATGACTCAATCAGCGGATCGAGATGTCATTGCTGAATACTGGCTTTCACGAATGGGCCACGATATCGAAGTAGAATCACATTTTGCTTCTATCGATGATCTCCAGGATGCTCCATTTCCGGTCTATATACATGAGCAGAGGGTTGGTGATTACATTCTTGTCCCGCCGCTGGCACCTCATCAGGTTTGGAATCGCGGCGAAGCCACCTTGAAAGCTGCTTGGAACCGTATCACGGTTGACACACTGGAGCTAGCCATTTCTGAATCATTACCCAAGGCCCGGTTAGTTTGTCGCGATGAGCAGTACAAGAATAGGGCCATCGTCTATGAGACATTAAAAGAATATGCCCAGATTCTTAACGGCGAAAAGCCTGCTCCTCATATGGACTTGAACAAGATGCGGAGCGACTTTGTCAGACTGTTTAGACTGTTTGACCGGATAGTTCTTGATGAATGTTTCTCACCAGAAAAGCCGCCCCCCGCTGTGGAGAAGATTGAAAATGAGTATAATGTCACCTGTTCATTCTGTCGCAGCAATATTTGGAACCGCTTTTTGTCATGCAAGAATTGTGTTATCGTTGCTGAGGGTGAGGACGATGATTGTTATGATATCTGTATGGATTGCTATGCCCGTGGAAGAAGCTGCTTCTGTGTTTCGAAACTCGATTGGGTAGAACAGCATGATTGGAAAGTCATTGAAGAGGATCATGAGGGGTTTCGCCGGACGGTTATGGACATTCAAGGGGTCTCGGACGACAATCCCGTGATATCGTTATCGAAGGGTCTCAAGCAGCTTGGCAGGAAATCTCTTGCCCGAGTATGCCAAGAGCAGCTCAAAATTCGGCCCTGGCAAGATATCAACAAAAATGGACTTGAAGATGGGGTAGGTTCTGCTTCCACTGCTCGGCGCACCACATACTGATAATCGCGACAGGAGATAGAGGATGAAGATCCTGAAAAAAAGAAGAGGGATGGCAAAACTCTTAACTGCCATGTATGCAAGGTCCGCCATGACACTTGGAAGTGTGCCGAATGCAGTTCATGCACCAAAGTTTACTGCTACGGAAACCTCTGGCGTGCTTTTGACTTGGATCCGTTTGACGATGTGAGTTGTAGTCCAACCCTCTTATACAATCATAGCTTACAACGCCTGTGAACAGGTACTCTGCAAGTTCGCTTGGAAATGCCCCGTCTGCCTTGGTATCTGCTCTTGTGGTGCTTGCCGTAAAAAGGCAGAGATGCAGCCTTACGAGCCAAATGGCACATTTCTGGGTGCACCAACAAAGCATGTTGCGGACCCGCGCAGTATTGAGTCCCTTGTTGATTTCGCCAAGGGAAATCTTGGCTGGATCAGAGACCCAGACGCTACCGCAACGGCCAAGCGCAAGAGAGCATCTACCAATGGATTCGGTCACCTCGGAATGACGCACGATAATAGTTTTGACAATGGACATGTTCCCGTCGACCCTGCACTTGGGGGCAATCTCAGAACTGCACCCTCACCTGCGAGCCACGGATTTACTGCCGTCAATGCTGAGAATGAAGCTTCCTCTGCGGACGTGGAAGGCAGGTTCCTACCGGCTTCCACCGAAAACAGAGAGGAGATTGGTTCTAATTCTTTTGGTTCCGTGCAGGCTCATCTATTAATCGCGCAACAAGACCGAATGAGAGAGGCAGAAAGAGGGCAAGAGGGCTCGGATCGAAGTCGAGGGGTCTTAGGAAGGGGTACTGAAGAAGAAGGACATAACAGCGCGATTCAATCTACAGCTGGGCATATGGGAATTGAATTACATCCGAATAGCAATATCTTTAATCAAACACATTATACCCCCTTCGATTCGAATATTGCGCCTTGGAACAGTGGTCACCATCCCGGTTCTTCAAGTGCGATGGACCATCATTTCAGTGGTGACCAGCCAGGCACGCATCAGCCTCTTACGGCGCTTGAAGAGAATCCTCTCGCATTCATTGCCGCAGCAGGCCTACTCTCGCTTCCAGGGGGCGACACCTCATCTTCCAGTCAGTGGCCAAGCGTAACGCCAGCTGCGCCTCCACAAGAACTATACACCCAGCCCCACCTCCTCGAGAAAGTTCCTCCTCTTCCCCCAGCTACTCCTACCCCAACCCAACCCCACCACATGGAGAAGGACCCTTCGCTTCTTCCGTCAGCGACTCCTACCCCAGCCCAACCCCACCACATGGAGATGGACCCTTCGCTTCTTCCGTCAGCGACTCCTACCCCAGCCCAACCCCACCACATGGAGATGGACCCTTCGCTTCTTCCATCAGCGACTCCTACCCCAGCCCAACCCCACCACATGGAGATGGACCCTTCGCTTCTTCCGTCAGCGACTCCTACCCCAGCCCAACCTCTCCTCCCCGAGAAGGTCCCTCCGTCTCCTCCCTCAGCGACCCCTACCCCAGAAAAAAACCCACGACCACTCCCTCGCCGCCCTCGTGTAAAAACCGAAGTAAACTTTGGCCTCAACGCGCTTCGCCCAGAACGGGAGAGTCAAATTGGTGATTGGGTGCGGAAAACAAAGGCCGCAAATAGATGGACAAAGAACCTTAAAAAGAAGAAGACCCTTATCGTCAAGCTCCACCCGCCATTGGAGGGATTTAGCATTCTCGTCGATGCGTTACTAGAACGTGACAAAGTTACCTCCGACCTCTATTCTATTGGCCCCGGACAATTTGTTACGGTGTTTGATGCGGTCAGCTCCGCCAATTCGAATAGGGAACCAGATGAATCGGCACCACCGAAAAAAAAGCGAGGGAGGCCGAGGAAGATCAGCCGCAACGTTGATCCACAATCAGACTCTGACGAAGTCGCTTTCATCGGTGCTGGGGCTGTAGCAACGCCAGCGGACAAGGAAAAGAGCACGCAGAGACGAAGGGAGGCGTATTTGAGAAGAAAGAAAGAAGAAGATGAGGCTAAGGCACAGTTCTTGTCAGCTACGCATCATGGTGTGGGGAAGCAAGAGGTTCTGAACATGCTGAGGAATCAGCCTGAGCAATTTAGAGAAGGTTCAGACACAGAGATGTACCATTTCCAGCCGCCACCACTACCAGAGGAAACGGAAGAAGAGAAACTTGCACGCCAAGCACTCGAAGAGGTAGAGCGACAACGAAAAGCTGCCGAAGAGGAGGCTGTGAGGATCCAACGCGAAGCGGAAGAAGAGGCCACGAGAATTCAACGCCAGAGGGAAGAAGAGATTGCGATAATCAAACGCGCAGCTGAAGAAGCACAACGAATAGCCATGGAAGCAGAACGACTCCGCATCCAAGCGGAAGAAAAAGCCGCCAGAAAAGCCGCGCGCGCCAAACTCCATGCTGAAGAAAAAGAACGGAAACGAAAAGAAGCAGACCGCAACGCGAAACTCGTTGCAGCAGGAGTCCTCAACTCCTCAGATGTGGATGAGTATATTTCGTCCGCTGCTGGTGACGATGACAGCTTCGATAGTGAAAAGGAACGAATACAGTCACCACAGATACCACCAGGTTTCGATGAATTCTTTGATGACTTCTTTCCCGAAGACAAGAAGGAAGCTCTGATACCCCGCGAATGGAACTTTGCCGTTATCATTGATCCGCCTTCGTCCGACGACGGCTGGAGAGATTCCTATACTCCCTTATCACGCTTGTCACCTGATCCTCCATCGCTGATGGCCTCGCTTCCTCTGATTCACACCGCCCCAACACAGCCTCAACAACCTACTCGTCGACGCGGAAGACCGAGGAAACACCCCCTTCCCACTGACAATGCTACTGTCACTCCCCAGTCCCGACCGTCTACCGCAAAGAAACCTCGTACGAGCCGCCGCAAATCAGCGCCTTTGAAGGGCGATTCATCTTTCAGGGCGTTTAGGACGCAGCGCAACGTCCAGACTCTATCAGTAGAGAGGGGCAGGAGACGCAGTGCGGTAGATGTAAAAAAATACTCGTTTGAAGAGAGTGAGGAAGAGACGGTGGCGCGGAGGCCGGCAAAGAAGAGGCGTATCAGCAAGGTTCAGGTCAAGCCTGGGAAGTGGGCAGCAGTTGAAATCACAGAGAGTGAAGGAGAGGCTGAGAAAAAAGAAAGTTTGCCAGCGGATGTGGAGGCGAATAGGTGGGAGGTGATAGAGGGGCTCGGTGGTGGGGTGAGAAAGGAGAGTGACGGTGAGAAACAAGCGGAGGAGCAGGGAGAAGGTGTTGACGATGCAGGCATGGAGTTGGGGAATGAGTATGAGAAGAGGTGGAATAGGGAGAAGAGAAAAAGGTGGTTCTAGTCTGGGGTGAATCGTATCTTGTCCATTTTCCTTGATTGCACCCTTTTTTAAATCATATATTGGCTGGTTCTTTGCCGTTTTATCTTGTGGCTTTTCGAAAATATATAAATGTTAGGCAACGCAATAGTCGTTTCTTTTTCGGGCTTGATAGCAATTATAGTCACTGGCCGTCCGATGGTGAATACCGTCCAGTGGAGAACCTAATAGTTTTAGCTGTTCTTTAGGGACAACAGATTCACCCAACTTTAGTTTTGTATGAGATTCGTCAACGAACGGTATTCGTAATCGGACGGTCGATCACTGTAAATTATGATAGCGTTGTAACTTACGGTCTATAATAACTGATCACTTGTTCGGATTAACCCTGTTCATCGGAGCAGCCGTTACTGCATAGGGCGAGGTATCGAGAGGCCGTGTAACCCATACAATTACCACGGACGTATTGACGCTTTCTGGGCATAGCCCTCCGGCTTGGTATTTCAACTACCTTGAACTACCTATGGTCAACCCGTCCTGAGTCCACTTGCCCTACACTCCGGGATTCTTTAATTCCCAAAGACTGAACAGCTTAAACTGACACAGAGTAAGCTGACACAGAACAAATATTGTAACGGACGGATGAGTTAGACTGTTGTGCCCGCGCCCCCCCGCACGCTGTCAACAGTCCCCCCAAGAGAACCTCACTGAGCAGAATCTATGTATGAAGCGTGCCTTCAAAGATTGAAGAATCGTCGTACAAAGAAAGCTGGTTCAAATAAACGGAATTATCCTTTGGTAAAACAGCCTTCACCTTCCACAGAGGAATACGTAGTTGGGTTAGGGATCGCGAGAACCGCAACTGCTGCCTTCCTCTTGTCCTTTTCAAGTATTCGGCCGCGTCAAACCCTAACCCGAGTAATTTTAGGTCCCCTGCACGCACAATGCCATGGATCAAGTCTGAATTTCAAGTTTTATCCACATAACACCAAGCTTATCTACGACACCGTACCCTAGACTGTGGATAAAACTTGGTTTTGATGGTGTTTGGATAGAGCCTGAAATTAGACTTGATCCATAGGGTTATTACATGGGGTATTTTTTGGCGGAAATCTATGTCATGCCGACTAGCCCATTAAAATCTGGATTAGGGTTCTAAGTGACCGGTCCGATGACCGCTCGATGGATAGTGGTTGGGCATAGTGTAGCTGAAGAAGGGTAAAGGGCACATGAGGGCGGGAAGAGCGAATGCGGCCAATCTGCTAGCGGACCACGGGAACAAATGGTGGAAGAGATCTACATAGAGAGATCAGCCTTAGCTCACAAGAAAATCGCGCAGACCCCAGCCCTAAAACCCCCTACCCTAAAGAGTCTAGGTAAGGAGTCTAACGACCATATCACCTTGTCATCACTAACGGTGAGGCTATATTAAGGTGAAACACTCGCAAAAATCTACACCTAGGATAAATGCGTTACTATCACTGGGAACGAACACGGGTCCTGATTGGGACACCGACCATCCTCGGAGAACACTTCATTACTATGCATAACACCTGTATTTTACCTATGTCCAATAGATACCACATGGAAAGTCTGTCTGTGCGCGTTGATTTTGTCTCAACCACATCCCAAACAAGTAGAACCACCACAAGCAGATAGAATTTGTGAGTGGTTTTTTTTGACCTAAAGGACGGACGGTATCTGGTCAACAACTAGCGGATATGGAGCTCTAAGGCTCTGTTTGATACTCCACCTCCTAATACTCCGCCGCCAAAAAGGAAATGCGGTTGCCCCTTGGGGATCATATTCCGTTTCGAGTCCACACCGTCATTTCCTGCTTTTTTTGTTGCCCGTAAGCTCGCTCCTCAAAACGCAAGAAAGATGGATGGCTACGTTATAGGAGTAATTCTTTCTACGTAGAGTACGCAAGGAAGATAAACAGCAACTTGAAATTTCTCGCACAAAAGAGTATAACTTACAATTCTTCACAAAACAGTCCTCCGAGCCAGAACATCCACCATATCGATGACCAACGCAAAGGGTCAGACTTGCCGCGAATGCCGCATCGGTCGCTAAACATGCTCTATCTGCAGTGTATGAGCGATAGGCTCTTCTTGCAAATGCTTTTTCAAACTCAAACTCGATTGCTCAGGATCTTGAAGCTCAGTTCTCCAGACCGAGTCCTGGGTGATATTCTACTCCTTGGCATCTCGCAGGATCATCTTCGCAGAGGCAGTAATTCGTTCATTTCCCGCCTCCATTTCCCGAGTCATAGCTGCCTTGGTAGCTGCAATAGAGGCCCGGTTCTCCGCGAGACGTTTGTGTACGAAAGCTGGTGATTGTTGATTCACTCCGCGATATCCTTATTTTGCTGAGCTTTTTTAATAATCAACTGTATAATATCTGCTTTGAGATCCTTGGCGTCAGTGATAACTGACTTGGTTAGATCAATTATGCTTACTTTAATAACACTTAGATGGTTACGGATATCCTTAACATATTCTGCTGTAGTAGCTTTGAGAGACCCAAATGTTCGTTGGTACCCCGAATTTTGTTTCTAGCGACTCCACAATGCTAGCTACCATCTTTGCCACCATCTCGATCCATTCTTTAACTTCCTCCTCATCCCTAGATATCCTCCATCTGCTCATCGACATCCTCTCTTGCATCCTGGAGGATCTCGGCATATTTTCCCATGGTGGCGAAGGTTTATTCCTCGAGTTCATCTTTCACACATATAAGACACGCCTCGAAGTTCGGTCCATGACCGGCGGAGATTGTGAAATTATAGTTGATGTCTTTGTCAGGGGAATATATTAGGTAAAGGAGAGTGTCGAGCTCGACATAGGCGTGGTAGTAGCCGATGAAGTCCGTCTTGTTGTGTTTGAGTTTGGAATCGATGGGGCTGATGAAATGTGTAAGTGCGAAGACGGAAAGATAGAAAGAGGGAGGATAGAGAAGCGAGGGGGTGCCGGGATGTGTTTATGGATCTCGCTCGGTTTGAAATCGCCGACTGGTTGGGAGAATATGCAGTCATACCTGTTCAAATTCTCCGTATTGCTTCGACAGTCGTACCCAAAACCTCCCAACGCAAAGTATGTTGACCTTACCGAAGCATTCATACCATTATTATTTAGGCGTGTGCGAGACGACCTCGAGCGACTGGAGCTCGCCCGAAACCGACACCCCATGAAACAAACCCCCGAATCCTAGTTTCAAACTTCACGACATAACAATTTGGAGAGTCTCTAGGCTTGTCAATGAAGTGTTGAGGGCGTTTTTCGTGGTGGGATATTGAGTGGCGGTAATAATCATTCGAAGTCACTCGGTGAAACACCACGGAATGTGTTGCATATATGGACCGCCTCCCGTACATACGGCTTATGGGCTTCAGCTGGGCTCATGGGGATCATGATCTCATGATGATGATGGTCGTTTCAGACTCAGCTGGAGATGCCAGCTGAGTGCGCATGCATGCGTACAAGGCATACTCTGAATGCCGTGTATAAGATCACACGAACTCCTGTAGTTTAGAATACACAAGCCTCTCTAGCAATCAGTATTTCAACAGAATGTTTGTTCCAAAGCTTGGAGGGCTGTCATTTGGAACTCATCTACTAACGAAACGACGCGGTCATCTTCTCATTCGGTTCGGGTGCATAGAATTGTTGTAGTAGTTTGGCCCGGCGGCTTCCTTGGCTTCGGGAGGTCGAAGGCTCTCGGGCATCAGGCCGGAGGCTTACGGCCCCCATCGACCGAAGGCTTGCAAGCATGAAGTCGGTGGCTTCCAGCCCCCATCGGCGCCACTGACCCCCATGCAGAGGAGGAAGCCTAGCCTCGGGAATGATGCACGGCATTGCTTCGCCGAGTATGGTCTCTTTCTTTGTATACAAGCCTGCCACTATCTCTCTCTTTGGATCGATAGACAATACAGCTTCTTCTTTCCTCTCTATTGCTCTCAACAAGAATATAGTGCAATTGTAAGGATGCTTCGTCTGTAGATGCAGTACTGTTCCGACAGATGAACAATGAACGGCTGTCTAAAAATGATTGATTTTGCGCTCCAACGAGTGCCAGATGACGAACTTTTAGTAACGAACCGGGGTGAAACGGTACATAGTGTGAATAGATGGATAGAGCGAGCGATATGTAGTACGACGAGTACGACGAGGACTATGAGGACGAGGAGATCGATATGGTGAAGAATAACAAAACCACGGGGGCTGGAAACTGAGGAAGCAGAGGGATAGAACTTCAAGATCACCGGACTTAAAACAAGTACTTGTTTTTACTCCGCTCGGATGGCAAATGACCGTACACTACCCCTTTGTTTACGATCCGACCTCAAATATCATTTTTTATCGAGCAAGTACCAGAGCAGTCGATGATTAACGACGCTCGTTGTTCATTTGTTAGTACAGTATCTCACTGGTAGAGTTAGGTTAGAGTATCCAATTGTTTCAGGTATTGTCTCGTACTTAAGTCCGCTTATTCCTCGCTTCGCCACTGGAAGCGAGCTTGCGGGCATGAGAAGAAAGGATGGGCCGCTGGGTGGTCTCTGGGGCCGTAGTGAGCCGGCCCCATCCATAATTGACCCTAATCAAACATATTAGTTCTAGTTAACACTAATGATAGGCGGTCGTGCGGGCCGCGAGCATGGCAAAGAATAGCATAATATAGACAGGTATCAATTCTGGCCAGTCCAGTCGGACCTGAGGTTACAGGAGGCAATAATATTTGCAGTAAGAGTGTCGATGCTCGCATCTACTACCTAGCCTATGTTAGTATAAAACTTAGTCATATATACATGCTCTCATAACAAACAACAAACGCCTTGATATATAATCTAACATGTACAGCCACCATCAGCACCGTAGCTTCTCAAGCCACCTCCTGAACCACTGTTTCCTCCCCCAGCCTTCTCACCGCATACTCTCCCACCAACCCTCCCCCAACTGTAACACCACCTACCGTCCAGGCACACCACTTAAACCACCACCAGCAATCCTCCACCTTCTTAAAATTCGCCCGCCTAATCATCCACCCCAATCCCACAGCCGCACCACCACAGCTACCTACATAAAACGCCGGCCCCATCCCCGCAATCACACCCGCCCCTGCCAACAGCGAGATCTGCGCAACCCCAAGCGCCGACAAAAACAGTCTTGTCCTTCCTTCATTTGCAATCGCCGTGCTCTTCACCCCAACCTTTTTGTCATCCTTGATGTCTTGGTGAGCGTAGATAGTATCATAAAGCACCGTCCACGCAACATTACTAGCATAGAGACAAGCCGCCACACCTCCAACCACCGGATCCAACAAGCTCAGCCCCATAGCGGGAAACCCAAGCATCGCACCCCAAGAGAACGCCATTCCCAACACCACCTGGGGGTAATTGATGAAGCGTTTCATTGCGGGGTACGTGGTTACCACGAACATACTTGGGAGTGCGGCAACAATAACCTCCAAAGGGAACTGCACAAGCAAGGCAAGTCCGGTAAGGCATTGAGCACCCGCAAACAGTACCGCGCTTCTAGCTGTAACAGCCCGGCGTGCCAATGGTCGGAATTGGGTACGGGTAACCTTGCCGTCGATATTGCGGTCCCATAGGTCGTTGATGGTGCAGCCGGCGCCGCGCATGATGAGTGCACCGCTAGTGAAGAGGAAGGAGGTGTAGAGAACGGAGGTGATAGGCGCGACGGGGGTAGTAAGTGATGCGGCCATAACTGTTGACCAGAGACATGGGAGGAGAAGATAGATTGTCCCCGTCGGCTTGTCAAGTCGAGTGAGCTCTGCAAAGGGAACCCAGGATGCCGGTAGTAAAGATAGGACACCAGTAGTTGGGGGAGTATATACCGCTGCGGAAGACGGTAGGAGTTCGTCGCTACTGTTGGAAGGAGTGAACGTCGCTGCAGAGCGGTAGAGTGAGAGAGACGTTGGTCGACTACGGTAAGACGTGAGGGAGCGCGACGGCAAGAGGAGACGTGTTTTCGGGAGGCATTTTGATGGTAGGAGAGAAGAAAAGGAACGAGATTTGAGTAGCCGGGCGGGCAGGAAAGGAGGCCGGCGGAGGAGCAGCATTGAGAAGACTGATGCGGCCGCCCGTTGATTGGAGAGAGGTCGGCGTTTCATTATTCCGCATTTCTCCGTTGCCAAGCCAGAAGTAAACAGCGAGTGCTAGCTTGTGTCAACTAGAGCATCCAAAACATGCAACTTCCAACTCCAATGTCATCTCCTCGGATAATTACCGATTCACCAGAAAAATCCAACGATACCATCTTTCACTGCCGTGTCTGCTTTCGTGGTCTATCAACAGCCAATGCGGCGGATCCCCTACAACCTTCGTTTTGGCTAACAAGTTGTGGCCATATTGTTTGTTCGAGCCATGTTTTTCCCAATGGAGGTCCGGATTTTCTTGGAGTACTAGGAGAGATCTTGAATTTGAGAAGAGCTGAAAATTGCTTCTAGTTCCCCCAGATGCGGCGGATACAACAAATTCCTGTCCGTACTGCGAAAAGAAAGACGTCTCCCTGGCAGGAGTCAACGGCGGAGAGGTCTTTATTCCAACGCCAAAACCCTCGCAAATAGATGCTGATCTTCTACAAGCCACCAGCTGGTCTACGAGATTATTTTGCGCCGCCGATAGAGCTGCTAGAGAACTTTACCGGCGCATTAAGAGCCGGTCACCTTTTTCTCAGTCTCTACGTCTCTTCTACTGACTTGCGTGAACAGTTTCAATGCGAAAATCTCCTACGTTACGCATCTCACCACAAAACGTTAGCAGATAAGCTCTCGGAGAAGTTAGAGAACCAGAAGGGTGTGCTTTTACGGGTTAAGGATGAACTGTTGGAAGCCCGCGAACTCAAGAAGTCAGCCTTCTGCTAGCGCTAGTTGTTCGGTGCTTACGTTCGACAGAGAGAACCCTATTCTCCAGGCCGAAGTTGCGCAGTTGCGACAAGAAAACGATCAGTTGCGGGCCCAGCTCAATCGATCTCCAGGTCAACAGCAGATGAATTCTCAGCCATCGGTACAATCGGCACAGCCACCTAAACCGCCGGATTTGAGCATCAGCTCACCATCTACAGCTCAAGATAATCCACTCAAAAGGAAGGCTGACGCCGCACACGACGAGAACTCACGGGTTAGGGAATTTAGACGGGAGCTAAACGGAAGACATGCAATGCCGCCGCCAGCAATTCCAATCTCATATTCTTCCAGCAATATCTCGCGGAATCGGCAAAGTCCAATGCTACAGCATGGAAAGCAAGCGGAACAGTTTATATCCCGCGACAAGTATGGGAACTACCAGAATACTCTTGAACAAGATATGGATTTCCAACAGAATCAGTTTTTTCAGGGACCAAATGATCGTGGATTTTCTCATCCACAAAGTCAAAACTTTTCCAACTCACACCAAGGTTACCAAAATCCTCCGCAGACACCTCGACAGCCGTTCGTTCCCCAAGACGCTTCTCAGTCTTTCAACCCTAACCCGCCATTCCGAACTCCTCTACCTTTACAGCGAACTTATGCCACCGACCCTTCACAGCAAGATAATCAAGTTTCGTATCTTTCGCCTCCAACATCAAGGACTGGGTTTCAATATCATATGAATAACAGGAGCTCGCCAGCCGCACCTCAAAGCAGGCTCAGTCTCGCACCACAAACCTCTTCGGGTTACCCATACTCGGCTTCGGTAGCAAACCCGAGAGGAAGAGAAGGTTCTACGACTTATACAGGTGGCAGTGGAGCAAGTCCGTTCTTTTCCAGACCAACTTCGGTTGCAGCATTTGGAAACAATAGTAGGAGTGCATTTCAAACTCCGTTTTTGCGAGGGCAGAGGCCGCAATCGGCAATGCCTAACGCTAGTGGTCATGGTAACGGTGGACTGGGAGAGCTTTTAAGGGGAAGTGGGGGGTTTATGGATAGGCCTGGGTTGAGAAGATCTGTGAGAAGAGATTGACTAACTATTACTCTATTGCTAGCTGCTTGCTGGAGTGTTTGGCCGCCATTGTGGTTGGTTTTGGGGAGATTGTTGGTCTCTTGTTCATCCAAGCGCTCGGGATTGAAGCTTTAGACAAAGAATTAATGCTGTTGATGGAGTGCATTGAACGGCTTCGCTGTTATCAGAAGCCACTAGACCGAGTGACACCCGAAGTTAATCCGCGGTAGCGCGCACAATGGCTTTGGTCCTGGGTAGCACAAAATGTTTAGCGCGGCCCGCGGAACAACAGTTGCTCTAAGTGTTGACGGACACATGACGTCACTTCGGATTCCAGGCATGACGACACAAACACCTTGCCAAATTCCACGGGCCACAACATGACTTTACCCCTTTGCCCCTTTCCAGTTTCCCTTCCTTGAATTGTCGTTGCGTGCCATCGTCATTCGCCTTTCCTTGTCGGGACTTGTAGCTGCAATTGGAAACCTAAACGTGATGACGTTTTATGCTCTCATAAATACATGCATTCCCCCTCGCACTCATTTGTCCTCCATCAACCCTTCACCTCCATCACAAACACAAACAAAAACCAAACCGTATCTTCACCACGGATTACTTCCAATACACACAAGATATCCCACCCCACCACACCAACCACAACAACAAACACCATGAGCTCGTTCGTCCCCTGTGCCCCTTCTCCCAGCACTAGCTAACAAACAAAAGCTACACAATCGACTACCTCCCGCCCATCAAGCCTTCCGCCATCGCTCTGGGCACCGTCTTCAACCACGCCGCCAACCTTGCCGTGCTAACACCCATTTTTGGTGAGACCTACCGTAGGGCACAGAACGCAGACTCAAAGGAGGAGTTCATCAAGAGCAAGGAGGCAGCATCTGCCGCGGTTCTTTACGGCTCCACCCTTGTTGGTTCGGGCGTACAGACCTATGCTGTCGCTGCTGTGCTGAACCATTGTGGTGTGCTCAGTTACAAGGGCGCAGCTTATGTTGGCGGGCTGATTTTTGCTGCTACTTCCGTGCCGCAGGTATGTTCATAAGAGACGTAGGGAGGAGTGAAGGATGTGACTAATGGGAGGTGCAGTTGGTTACCCAGGTTTTCCAGGAACGTAGACCTGCGGAGTTGGTGGCTGTTAAGGCTGCTGTTAGCGCGGTTGATACGATTGGGTTGTCGCTGTTCTTGACTTGGTGGGGTACTATGCCCGCTCATGATCTTTTGAGGTAAATGGGTAAGCGGATAGATGGTCCAGAGCGGAGAGGGAGGATAATGTGCGTGCTTTTAGAGCGAAGGCCCGGGTTTAATAGGCTGGGGATCTGTAAATTGAAGTAATGCCATTTTGCAATCTCTTAACTTGGTTGTGTTAAGGGGATTGTGAGGAATACTGTAAGGCGAAGGACCCTCATTTGAAACTCCCAATAATAGCCTACGGGTATGGATATTTGATCCAATATATACTAAGAAGCAGTAGCTTCAAGTCCATCTCATCGTAATACCGACGCGACTTTTTTTTAAGCCATGTGCCTTGCTTCTGTTTCAATGTTTCAAGACATGCGGGAGATGCTCCGCTAGTCTGTCAAACGGCTCAGCTAGCGTACCTGAATCGAAGAAATCGTGATCAAAGGTCATGCACGATTTGATTTTTTGCAGAAATGGTCGAGAAAAAATCTCTCATAATTAAAACATTTGTAGGTAGGTAGGAGGTAAAGAGCCCTTCCTGCTAGAAAACATCCTTCAAAATACTATCCTCAGTTTAGAAGCTCAACACATAACACAAAGCCCCGTAGCAAATCCTGAACCAGATTTCTCTGACCATATACAGAGGATATGTTTTCCGCCATTATTAACTGTACCGTATCGACTCGATAATAAAGCACTACATTAAATTTGTGGCGAAGTAACTATAGCACGGTCGTCTTCTCGTCTTCCCGCGCGTGGCTAGTGCCTTATTATCGAGTTTCTGTGGTAAAGGGACTTTGAGTCGACGATATGGCCTGTTGATATGCTTGTAAATAAACTTGCTAGACTTGGAAGAAGGTGGTTGAGAATGTACACATACTTCGAAACTCGATAGGATTAGCTATGAAATCTAACCCTGATAATAGTGTACTCTAGACGGTCCTTTTGCAGCAACTCAAGGGCACTCTTGCTCCCAATCTAAAATTTGCTCAAAAGGAACCACATGGGACGACCCCAGTGATAATAACAATAGCTCTATCCCCCGGTGGAAGAGGAGGAGGGGTTGCCGATAAGGAATTCCAACCCCGAGCAAAAGGAGCTCTGTAGGTCCTTCCATATAATGACACAAAGGACTATCGAAAAGACCTCAAAAGAACAGACCCGAACACCCCCTTCTGCTTCGAGTAGTGGAGAAGAGAAGCATTGGATGCATGGTGATGAGGTATTGCTTCGGGACATTGGCGATGCTGTTAAGCTGGCGAGAGGCGATTTGTTTTGTTCTGACTTTTGGTGATAGTTAGAAAGGATAACGGGATGGAGTGTTGGTTTTGCACTAGTCTCTTAGAGGGCGAATATTCAAAAGAGACAAACAACTATACATGCTCACGTGTTTCCACAGACTAGTTAATACCCAAAAGCATAACATTCACACATTACCCAAACCCGTACCCCACAATGTTTGAATCCAAAATGTCACAGAGGCCGGCCCAAAAAATCCACAGTAGATCTGGAGTATGGTAATGAAACCCACGATGGGAATTTCGGCATGCTGGTAGTGGTGCCAATGGAGTGGGGCCGCTCGAGAGACCTAGGCATATTACGGATAAAGCTCTGACCAGTACATATCTAGGTAATTGACTCGAGTATGACTGGATGCTAGTAGAATGGAGTAGATATCCTGATGGTAGAAGTGGTAAGTCTTGAGATGTTTCTTGCACCAAGTGGGTGCCGGACTGCTAATTGTACGGGCCCTCTCTATCCACTGCTGTATCCTATAAAACTTGAAGTTTTTCTTGCTTGGATGATCACAATGCATGAATTCATTCTATTTGGGATAATAATTGCTTTAAATAATCGAGAGAAGTATGGATAAAACAGTCCTCAAAGCATGATATGAAAATACAAGCAAGGCCGCTCCAAAAACCATCACCATAAAGCTAGAACCTTGGTAAAAGCACCAACATCTTGTCAAATAAGTATACAGTAACGGTTCGACTACTCCCCGTTACAGACCTCTTATCAATCACCCTTCTTCAATAGATGGGAAGAATAAAAGTTACTATAGTGGTACCTCTGACAACACTAGTACTTGCTAATGCGCATTGATCTGTCTGATAGTTTGATCTAACGCAACTAATCTACTATCTCCAAGGAGGATCCATAGAACGGCTGTAGTCGTCGTTATTGCTCGAGGTCCCACATCAGGAAGATGAGGATGATCATGATTAGGGTGGTAATAGACGGCACTTGGAGGAGAAATAACCATCCAATCGATTAAAACCGGTATGACCTACTCCTAATGACGGTCACATTAGCAAAATCTTGACCACAACGTTGAAGGAAGAGAACAGATTGAACTTACCTAGCCAACAGAAGGTTACGATCTGCCCTAAAGATCCCGACTTTATCCTCCCACTCGAATTTGTGTATTGAGGTATAAGGAGGGGTCTGGAATAATTACATGTAGACCCCCTCTATCCTTATTATCGGATTTGTATATTTGGGTAGAGCGGCGGTGTTTGAAACAACCACATGTAGACTTCCCCATTTCTTCTTCGGGACTGTAGTAGACAATGAATAGAGTTCCTCAATCTTTTTCTGTGACTATCCATGATTAGCCATCAACTGAATGGAAATGATACCTGAGTTACGATGTTACCTTACTCTTCTTCTTGCATTCTCATACGGAATGGGATTCAAGCTTCATTTGTTTTTTAGGATCGTAGCAGATAATGAATAGAGTTCCTCAATCTTTTTCTGTGACTATCCATGATTAGCCATCAACTGAATGGAAATGATACCTGAGTTACGATGTTACCTTACCCTTCTTCCTGCATTCTCATACGGAATGGGATTCAGGCTTCATTTGTTTTTTAGGATCGTAGCAGACAATGAATAGAGTTTCTCAATCTTCTTTTCTGCGTCTACCCATGATTAGCCATCAACTGAGCGGAAATGGTATCCAAGTTTACAATGTTACCTTAGTTTCTTCCTGAATTATGATGTGGAATGGGACGCTGGTCTTAACGGTAGTATCCCCTTAAGGTACATCGGATGTGACGAACATTTGATGGATGGCTCGTTTTCGTTAGTGGAAAGTAAACAAAGAGAAGATTACAAGACAGCACTGTAGCCGATAGGCTTGGGCTGTCCTGGTGGACTAACCACTATAGCCAGGACGATAAAAGATAGAAAAAGGGATGAAAGAAAGAATGGGGTAAAGAATGAGGAGGATGAGGGGGTGACGGAAAGAAAAAGAGGAAGAGGAAGCGGGGAGAACAGAGCATTTAAAAAGTATTCCTTCAAGCCGAGAAACCCGTCACAGACCACCCAAACCCCTTCAAAGCTTTCCCTAGCATCTCGGCGTTGCTTTGCATCTACCTGCCCATTGCCATTTCGCAATTCCAAAAACGCTGTGGGCAATGGGGAACAGCATGGTAAAAATACATGAAACATGCTATATATAGTGCGTATTCGACGCAGGCCATGTTATTGGGCAGTCTTCCCAACTATGGAGTGAGTAGATCTAGGTTTCGAGACTTAATTGCGAGATAAGGGGGGTTATACGGCCCTGCATGGTGCTCACTCGGTTTTGGAATGTGGCTTAAAGAAACCGGAGCATGCACGATGAACGTACCTGAAAACATTCTGAACAACAAAATAACAATAATTTGGATAGACGGGAATGGGTGTGTACATATTGGCGGACATGCGGCGATAGGCATGCCGCCGGGCACAGCAACCAATCACTCGGTACCTGATAAGCGACTGCACCACAGTACACTTCACCCAAGCAAATGGAGCAAGAGTCAGCGTTACTGGTATCAAAGGTGACCATTATTACTAGAGCATCGATTATTTCATCACTTTTATAGTCGTCTGTCTCCCCTTATTCGACAAACTGTTAACATGTTCGACTCCCCCGACTTCAAGCTTGCGGCAGTCCTGCAGTTTGTTAGACAAAATGAGTATTATCTAAATTCGTAACGATGTTGATCAAGCCCTTTCTTAAGCGTTCCTTTGAGTTAGCTTCAAGATTGAAGTTGCTTGAACGGATGGTTGTTGATATACCTTTCGAATGTAGCAAAAACAAGCATCTAGACTGTACCAAACACTCTACCCGCCACTTCACCTCTTATCCCACCTCGCCCCAACAAACAGCATTACCACCCGCCATGCGCATCGCAACGCATCTCCTCCTCCTCCTCCTCCCTCTCTTCACCATCGTCTCCCCATCGCAACCATCACTAGCTCACCTCGGCCAAAAACCGCCCCAACACCACCGCAAAGCCCTCCCACCAACCTGTCCCGCCTTCTTTCAAAACTGTACCGCCCTATACCACCCAGTTTGTCCACTTCCATCCCTCTTTCTCCACTCCTAACACCCACTCAGGAGATCTGCTGCCCCGAGTCCTCCGTCTGCCAAACATCCACCAACACTCTTTCCGGCATTTTCTGTTGCCTTGACCCGCCATGCACTGACACCTCGTTAATGGGCTGTGCGTCGGGCACCTACGCCTGCCCGGCCTCCTCCAACGGCGGCTGCTGTCCCTGGGGTGACACCTGTGCCCTCACAGAATGTATCCCTGGTGGAGGTCCCTCATCGGCATCTACAGCTGAGAAAGCACGGAAGACCGGGTATATGGGGGATTTGGATGGCGATGGGTTATCCGGCACACAGGACCCCGTGGAGGAGAGGCCGAGGACAGCATACACGGAGAAGGGGTGGAAGACCGGGAGTGAAACGGGGACAGGGGGGTGGATGGCTACCACTACGAGGGGGAGCGCGAGCGGAGCGCAGGGCGAGTTGGTAAATTTCGGGGAGGCAACAGAGACGCCGACAAATGTGGGGCAAGGGGAAAGGATAACACCTAGAAGATTGTGGGTGCTTGCTCTGATGGGCACGTGCGCGACGGGATGGCTGTGATGCCTCAGACGTTGGGATGGTTGGACAAATGGCTTTCTCTGCAGCGGTGTTCGGGAGGCGTTGACGAGTGATTTCCTGTGCTACGGTGTTACGGCGTCGCATTCGTTCATTTCAATCCTCTAGTGTCATCACGACGAGAGACGGCAAAGAATAAAATATATTCAATGAATCCACCTAAATACCTTCATCCTCTAAGCGAAGATCGGGAATTCAATGGAATCGGGCAGGACGGACGTCTCAGAATGGTTGCATATACGTCTCAGCACTAACAACCACCGTCCCTCGCCTCAGTGCAAAACGATCGGGAAACAAACCGACGTTTAGCGACGCCAGCGACGCCAGACGTGCAAGAAATTCCCGATTCCCGTAGCGGATTGCGATCGGGGAGTGCTTTCGATCGGAAACGTCTGGGAATTCTGAGTGATGCGTTATGTCTCTTAGAGGTTGCTCTATAAAGGCCTTGGTTACACGCTAATGCGTATGTGTGGGTAATATGGTTCGGACGAAATGCAACCGAACGATCTGCAGAACGATCTCGATGAGCAAGGTATCCAACCAGCAGGGGAGGCGGTTGAAGATAGGAGCCCTAGGACTGAAAGGGTAGATAGCTGATGTCAGGGTGGCTTGGCCAGTCTACGAAGTGTCATTCGACTTCTTTCCCAACGAATAGGACGGCGGTGCAAGGCGATGGAGAGAAACTGCAGACACGATAGCGCTGGTATGTCTGGTATCCGACGGTTGTCCCGGCGAATTGCAGGCGTCGTGGTGGCCAGTTCCGGTGTTTCATTGTTTCCCGCGATTAACAACTTTTCGACAAAGCTAGCTAATTGTAGGAGTTCGATAATGGATGAAACTTACTTAGTATTTAGAACCGTAAAACGATGTTGAATCCCGCCTACCCATCAAATGTTAAACATGCAAAAAAAACACAAAATAGTATCCTGCGGCCTTGCTCTTTCGCTCAGTTCGCCATTTCATCCTCGTTGCTCGCTTTGAAACCCTTCTTCCTCTGTCTCTCCTCGTACCTCTCCCTCTCCCTTAATATCCTCTCCACAATGACCCTAGCATTAACATCCTGCCACCTATGCCCTCCAACCTCTTTATAAATACCCCTCTTCTTAGCTTCTTCGTAGGTATCCTCCTCACCTTCCATAAATGCTGTGGGGCCATGGTACACTGCCTCCACCTTCCCACCATACGTCTTCTCCAGCGCATCTAAGAACACACCGTCTGGCACAAACGGTGCAGAAAGAATAAGAGAATCGATGTACCGACACTGCAACACACACATGCTCCGCTCAAAAATGTTCATGATGGGATAATTAAGCCCTTTCCAATGATTAATGACGCGATCGCTGTGAATACCAGCAATGACAAAGGGAGGAGGTGAGCCAGGAATAGTGGAGGCCTCTACGACAAGGCGGAGAAACTCGATATGCCCGGGGGTAAAAAGATCGAAGCCACCATCGACATAGGTGATCTTCCTCCCTTCTGTCGGCATTACGCCATCAACAAGTTTCCTACTCAGCGAGGTCGCAGGCGAGTATTCAAATACCACTGGCCCGTTCTCTACTACGCCTGCAGCATCACTGGCATAATTTTTCATCATCTCCCGTTTCTCCTCGTCGTTCTCTAGCTCCTCAGAAAGGTCACGAATGTGATGCGTCCTGGTACACAGCAACATACGCCCCACCAGATCTGTAGTGCTGATCCCCGGTGTGCGTTTGACAACCTTGAACCTCCCAGCGCTCTTGACGACGCGGTAGCAATCTTCGCCCGAGGCGTCGGTAGTAACATCGTCCCCGTGCACAACGTAGCGGCATCCGTAGCGATCCATCCATTCCGGATCAGTGACGTAGGGAGCGGTAGGAACAGGAAGATTCGCCCAGCGGCAGGCTGAGACGGCGAGAACGCGCTCATCGAGATTCATAACGGTGGGACCTTTATTTTCAAGGATTTCTTCGTCGCTGTGGATGCCTACACAGAGATAATTCCCGAGCCGTTTCGCTTGAAGCATTGCACCTGCGTGGCCTGGAGGGTGATAGTAGTTAGGGGAACTCCAAGATAATTTAGGAGACGGCATACAAACCGTGGTGCGTAAAGTCGAAACAGCCATCGATCCATATACGGTTGTCGTCCATGGGGATGGCCACCTTGGGCAGGTATTCTGGAAGCTCGTCTGGCATTGCGGGGAAGAGGAGTGCGGTCTGCCGTTGAGCTGGTTCTGGTTCTGCAGGCTTTTATGCCTTCAGCTACCGACAATGAATCGATGTCCGTCGGTTTGACTGATGGATTGACTGATTGATGGATTGGCTGATTGACTGATGACTGATGGATTCGCTCTCATCTGTGATGCGTCTCATCAATGGCCATGCTTGGCGATGCTGGTCTGTGCACGGCGCCCACATGGGGATGTCACGCTAACCGCCTGTGGACAGCTCAGGGGTAACTTCCCCAGGTCCAATGACGACTCGCGAGGAAAACATGCAAGAATCCTCACATCAATCAACTCATCACATATCATCTCATCTCATCAATCACACATCTGAGCCTCCACCAACATCCAAACCCTGAGCCAACACAACAACCCGCTTCCAACAACCTTCCTTCCCCCTTCCTTTCATATCTGCACCCCGTCGATCATTCACCCCCATACTTGTCCTGCATAGAGTATCCCACCACCAACGCCAGCCATGTCTCTGTCGTCCATCCCTCCCGTCTCGGCACGCGAACGAAAACCCTCTGTCTCTGGGACCCCCCACTACATCACCCAGGGTCTAACACTACACACTGTCTCCACCCCCGACGAGGTTAACCCAGCACCAGCAACTGGCGGCGGCCTTGGAAGCTACTTTTCCCTCTCTCGAAATCCTTCCTCAGGCGGCAGCAATCGCCCCCTCTCTCGCCGCCCCTCTCTCTCCTCCTCCTCCTCCTCTGCCCCCTCCTCCTCAGACGCATCCACGTTCTCCTTGAAGCTGTCCCATCCCCGCACACCAGCAGGACCCCCCAAGATGTTCGCCCGCACCGGCACCGGCCAAATTCCTCCTCCAACCGCAATTCCTCAACCACCAACCAGTCCCATCGGGCTGTACACGACGCTGCATGAAACATGCACCAAGCGGATAGCAACCCTTGACTACCTGCGGCGTGCGCACGAGGGACGGGTCTATTTCTTCAACGTCATGCTTACCCCACGCTCCGATCTGCAGAAGCTAGTCTATCCGGACTTCAAAAAGCTACAAAAGAAAGCAACAAACTACTTCACCCTTGGGAACTCGTTACCGAGCATCCTGGAAGTTGGTACAAGCAATCCTTTAGACTACTTAAAAGCCTTCAATGTAGTGCTACAGGAGTACGAAACGTATATCTCCCACTTGCCCTCGCGACAACAAACAACAAGAGCGCACTCCTCGTCCATCTCCCTCTCCACCGCCACAACAAGCTCAACCTCAACCCTCCGAAATATGAGCCTACCAAAGTTCTTCCGCCACCACACTCCCAAGCCTCGCCGTGGCTCCACCGTCACAGGCGCCCCCGACCTCTCCCTCGAGCGCACACGCTCCTCTTCAGGCTCCGGTGATACTCCAACAATGAACATTTCCGCACCTACCCTAGCAAGCGAAGACTCTCTCGTAGCGCTACCGTCACTTCCACTCCCATCCTCAACAGAGGAGTATACCTACCTCCTCACCCCGCCACTACCATTTGATCTGGATTATTTTGAAGTGTTTGCAACGCTGTGCGATGTGCTCATTGATGTATACTCGAGGGTGTTGACGCTCGTGAACTCCTCGGCCATGTGTCCGCCTGCCGTTGGTGATCTTTTTTTGAAGGCGGACCAGAGGATTCGGCGGATTGTAGTGGTGGGGACGGTGAAGGAGTGGGAGGAGGCGGTGAGGGCGGGGGTTAGGAGAGAGGTTGGAGGCGTGGGGAGGGAAGTACTCGGGGGGATGCTGTAGCGGTGGTTGCGTTTGTGACTTTTTGGCGTGTTAAGATACCATGATTTTTCGTTTATTTTCGTTTGCGTTTAGCATAGGGATGGGTGGTGAGATGGGTTTCTGATATGTATATGATACGACTTACGATAGGCGAGGATAGGTGTTTTTTTATACGAATCACGAACGGGTGGGAATAGGCGTTGGAAGTTGTCGATCAGATGCACATTATGAGTCTGTCAAATGCAGCCCAAGTTTTAGGTCTGTGGTTGATGATGTGATGTCTTCGACGAGAACTTGAGAATATAGATTGATCAGATGCTACGGAAACAAAGAGATATCTAGTCAACGGTGATGCAAATATCGAGTTATGCTCCACTTCCTTCCCCGTTTGTAGAGACCCTCCAAAACCTCTCATCCGCTGCACACTCCCGCGCCATCATCCCCTCTTCGTCCGTCCTTACGACTAGCACTCGCCTGCCATCATCATGCATTCTCTCCCCGCCAATACTCACCACAATGCCATTCCTCACAGCTCTATTCCTTCTTTCATCCACCCTGAATCCCAAACATGCAACCCGCTTCACTACCTCTCGTCTTAACTGCCAACTCTTCTCCCCTATCCCGCCAGAAAACACAAGCGCCTCGCACTGACCTCCGAGCTTCGTCCAATAGCTGCCGATATATCCCACAATCCTATCAACAAAGATCTCAAACGCCAATACTTCCTTCTCTTTCCCCGTCCCTTCTTCCCACCCCTTCACAATCTCGGTGAAATCCGTGCTCCCGGTCAGCGATGCCCATCCAGAGCACTTGTTCAGTATCTCCTCCGCTTTGGTGATATGCAGATCTTTTGTCGACGCCCTTGACAGCGAGGACGCACCGGACGTACTGTGGAATACTAACGTTGGGTCTACAGCGCCGCTGCGAGTAGCCCCTGGAAGACCCTCGACTGGTGTCAGTCCCATACTGGTGTCGATACTCTCGCCGTTCAGGATTGCACATGCAGACGCGCCAGAGCCGAGGTGTAGGGCGATTATGGAAGTTTCTTTGAAGGGTTGGTTGAGGTACTGCGCGACGGAGTGAAGGATGAATCTGTAGGAGATGCCATGGAAGCCATATTTCCGGAGCTTGGGGTTGCCTGGGGGGATAGCGTAGGTTCGTACTGCTATAGGAAGGGTGGAATGGAAGGTCGTGTCGAAGTAGGCGATGTTTTTGGCGTGTGGGAGCTGGGAGATGGCGATGTGGACTATGGATAGAGCGGGGGCGTTGTGTCTGTTCCCAGGTTAGTAGAGATTGAGGAGAGGAAAGGGGGGGCGAACAGAGGCGCCAATTCGGTGAGTGCTTCAATCTCCTGAATCGTCTCCTTGCTCAGAACCATAGCCTTGTCGAAGTCCCCACCGTGCACGATGCGATGGCACACGAGGTCGATATCATTTGAAGATTTCAGTCCGCTAAGCAAGGAGTCGGAAGACATGTGGTTCAGGAAATGCTGGAATGCCGATTCTTGGTTGGTGACATCTTTGAGTTCTTGTTTGTTGACATTTGAGGACGATTCGGAGGAGAGGTGGGTATAGGTGAAGCTTGCCGGTGGAGATGTGAGGCCGGTTATGGAGGAGGCTATCAAGGGTTCTGGCGTAGAGGAGAAGGTCGTGGTATAGAGAGAGAGCTTGACAGAGCTGCTGCCGGCATTGATGGAGAGGATGAACTTGGATTTTTTGTCTGCGCTTTTACTCATGACGGGGGCTTAACTATTTAGTTTTTGAATGCAATTGAGCCAAGTTTTTTTTGCAAGTGAAGTTGAGTTTGTAGTATCAAAATGTGGTGATATAGGATTTCATGGTGTTGTTTTTCCGTTGATTGAACCGGATTCGGACGGCGACAATGACGTCAATGACATCAATATGGGTAATATCGTGTGCTTAGCTGTAGACAAACAGGGAATTGATCAGACTCGGAAGCAAACTCCAACATCGATCATGATATCAATAACTCCTCAAGCTCCCGCAAAAGATATTCCACATCTACAACCCCATCCTCCCTTTCCTCAACGACATTTTACAGCTTCAAACACCTCAATTCTTTGCAAAATCACCACCGCCGCGATCACTCTCTACCACCGAAATCATGCCTGGTGAAATTATCTCCACACCTAATCCTGCGCCTCTCTCCTCATCAATTCCTTCAGCTCTCCTCAATGAGCTATCCGTCAAGCTTTCTCTCGATAATGTCCTCTCGCCGTCTGAACTCAACTCCCTTCGTAACTTCCGCCGCGCAGCAAACTACATTGCTGCAGCCATGATCTTTCTCCGCTCCAACATCCTACTCTCCTGCGATCTCACAGCGGCTGATATCAAACCCCGACTACTCGGACATTGGGGGACATGTCCCGGGCTCACCCTTGTATACGCGCATCTCAATCGCGTTATCAAAAACACCGGTTGCGACATGATATTTGTTGTTGGACCTGGACACGGCGCTCCAGGAATTCTTTCTTCTGTGTGGTTGGAGGGGTCTCTGGGATACTTCTATAAGAAATATTCGAGGGACAAGAAAGGCCTGAAAGCGTTGATAGCTGGCTTCTCGACTCCAGATGGGTTTCCGAGCCACATCAATGCAGAGGTTCCGGGAGCTATTCATGAAGGTGGAGAATTAGGATATGCGCTTGCAGTTGCGTTCGGGGCTGTGATGGATAAACCCGATCTCCTGGTCACGGTGGTAGTTGGGGATGGAGAAGCTGAGACAGGACCTACGGCGACGGCATGGCATGCAGCGAAGTATTTAGATCCTGCCGAGAGCGGGGCCGTTATCCCAATTGTGCATGTCAACGGCTTTAAAATCTCCGAGAGGACGATTTATGGGTGTATGGATGATATCGAACTTGTGGCCTTGTTTACTGGCTATGGGTATCAGGTGCGGTTCGTGGGAGCCGAGGGTTTGGAAAAGATAGATGAAGATATGGCGGCGAGTATGGACTGGGCTGTTTCTGAGATCCGGAAGATCCAGAAAGCAGCAAGGGAGGGCAATCCAATTATGAAACCAAGGTGGCCGGTATTGATATTAAAGACGCCGAAAGGATGGACGGGGCCGAAGATGTATAAAGGTGAGATTATCGAAGGATCTTTCCATTCGCATCAGGTCCCCATTCCGGATGCAAAGAAGGATGAGGGGCGAGAGACGTTGCAGGAATGGCTGCGATCTTACGAGCCATCCACGCTCTTTACAGAAGACGGAGCACCGGTAAAGGAGATCCTCGACCTCATCCCTTCAAATCCCATGGGACAGGTGAAAGATACATACAACGGCCACAACCCCATATCCGCACCTGATTGGAAATCTTTCGCCGTCGAAAAAGGAACTCAAGCATCCTCGATGAAAGTAATAGGAGATTACATGGATCGCGTTTTTACGGACAATCCCAAAGGGATCCGCCTGTTCTCTCCCGATGAGCTCGAAAGCAACAAACTCGATGCAGCCCTCTCGCATACCTCCCGTAACTTCCAGTGGTCTCCCTCGTCACGAGCAAAAGGCGGCCGCGTCATCGAGATCCTAAGTGAACACACCTGTCAGGGAATGCTTCAAGGTTACACTCTGACTGGACGCACCGCCTTATTCCCATCATACGAATCCTTCCTCGGGATTGTGCATACAATGATGGTATTACTTCTTCGGCAGATTTGAAGCATCAGGCTTGACTGACGGTGTGCATAGGTTCAATACAGTAAGTTCGTGAAGCTGGCAAAAGAGGTTCCATGGCGGCAACAAAACGCATCAATCAACTATCTCGAAACCTCGACCTGGGCAAGGCAGGAACACAATGGCTTCTCGCATCAGAACCCAAGTTTTATCGGCGCGGTTCTGAATTTAAAGCCTGAGATGGCAAGAGTTTATCTACCACCTGATGCAAATTGCTTTTTGTCTACAATGAAGCACTGCTTGGAAAGTAGAGATTATACAAACTTGATGGTGGGGAGTAAACAACCTACACCTGTCTTTCTTTCACCCGAAGAGGCGGACGAACATTGTCGTCGAGGCGCCTCGGTATGGAAGTTTGCATCAACGGATGAGGGCACAAAACCTGACATCGTGCTGGTGGGGATCGGCACGGAGGTTACGTTTGAAGTTGTCGCTGCAGCTGCCTTGCTCCGGAAACTCGCCCCTCAGCTGAGAGTGAGGGTAATAAATGTCACAGATTTGATGATCCTTGGTCCCACGGGATCACATCCACATGCATTGTTGGATGAACAGTTCTTGGATCTGTTCACACCAGATCGAGACATCATTGTGAACTATCACGGATATGTTAGCGATGTAGCGGGGTTGATATTTGGCCGAAAGGGAGTGCCGGATAGGATGGTTGTGAATGGGTATCGAGAAGAAGGTATACTTGCCATATTATACACTGCCGGAATTTCGGCAAACTTGATGCATCTGTCTAACTGGGGGATATATAGGGTCGACGACTACGCCGTTTGATATGATGATTGTGAATGGCGTCAGCAGATATCATGTCGCCATTGATGCAGTGGAACGAGGTACAAAAGCGAATGAGGAATTGAAGAACAAGGTGCAGGAGCTGGTGACGGAGCTAAAAAAGAGACAGGATGATACGTCGAAGTACATTCTGGAGAATGGAGTGGATGTAGATGGGACTTATGATACACCTGCGTTTGATTAGATAATGCATAGAATATAGATTATGTTTCGAATACTCCACTCAAGTAGCGTTGCACACAAGACGAGATCGAAAATATTACCCAGGGCATCTTTGCGGCCCGACAGTTTTGTCGCCTCCTTGAGGTTTTGATATTGAACCCCTGGGAGAGTTCTGGAATATTTCCGAGCTCGATCAAAATAAGCTTCAATTTTAGTCTCCCGGCCCCGGGCCTTCGCCCGTCTCAGGACGACTTGTCTCGTTTGTAACGCTATAGATATCCAACCCGCTTTCGTTCCAGAAAATGGAGGTTGCATAGAAGCTACTGTACTCTACTTTCTGGTAGATGTTTCAAGGGCAGCCCTATCGATGAGACAATAGCTATTATGTCCAAACTGACATATTTGGCAACTAATACGCGTTTGGCCATACCCTTGCGTCTTCAACAAACTACAAGTGCAGCCAAAGAGACAACTAGCGTCCTGCACAAATGATCTTCGATTCATTCAAGCTAAAGCTGCATGCAGAAAGAGGTGGTGAGTGGAGCAGTTGACCACATTGGAGTTCCTCGGAGTCCTAAGCAGGGTATGGCCACATTCCTACTTGTTTGGAAGATCCGGCCATTATTATGTGCAGACTGCCGGCGGCGGGACTGACAAAGGGTGAATACGCATCACCTACGGTATAGATTCCTAAATCCCTGCCCAAAAATTCTCACAAAGGCCGCGGGTCTTGTGAAAATATCGTTTGTATGAACGTGAAGAACCGAAGGTTCTAGATCGATCTGGAATCTATGGATCTATGGGTTGTGTACGCAATGTAACCACCATCCAGTAAGTAACGGTACCATATAATACTAGGCACTATAGGTACGTTATTGGCTCTTCCATCCCTTGCATTTAGCTTTAACAAAATATCTCTGCTCGTACATAATGTTTCATGCTGTGGGTTTTCTAGAGCACCGAGGTTCGTTTGGGACATATCATGTGTCCTGTTGTTAAACGTTCATTATACCCGTCACATCCGCGCACTAATAATTGGGATATAGTATGACAGGACTAGACTTCGGGTAGTTCCGTCTTTTCTTAGACGTTTTGGTTGTGCATTGGCCAGGACGGATCGAGACCACCAGTGGCAAACAGCAAAACAAGTCTATACAAAGATCATCAATGACCGATGGTTCGGCTACTGTTTACCTTCGCGATGACCCAAATTCAACGACCAATGAGCAGAGAACACAAGGGGTGTATAGGTTAGTGGTGCTGGTTGTACCAGCGATGTCTCAGCCCTATGTATGATATATCGGTTCTTGTGTCCAAACTGACATCAGTTCAAAGACCACGAGAAAAAAGCCACGGCACTAGGTCCGCCGCACAGTTCAGCTCACTCACTTCTGAGAAAAAGCGAAGAAGAAGAAGCAATTATATGCAGAATTAACTAAATGCACCGAGGTGCAGGCAGGTGTAGGAAGGTGAAGGCAGCATTGTCGTAGAGAGGTACATGAGGTTTGTTGGGTAGCGTTGCCGCATCGAGCTGATGGAGATTTCTATTGGTAGCCTTACAGCTGAAAGATAAGAACAGGGTGTGCATATCATATAAATTCACTCTAGAATCTGTCATCGTCAGCCACAGTCAATTCTAGGCAGAGCTGAAGTCATATTCGAGCAGCACATCCGACGGAGCTCACCGTGACTATCCAATCGGTAGCATCGCCACTGCGTGCGCGGTCTAGATTGGTGCAAAAAAAAGAGTAGCACCTGCATCACGATGTGGGCGTGCTGTACAAGTCTCGTGACTTGCGATGTGAGCCTGAAGTATAAGGGTTCTACCTTCCCTAGAAACGTGAAATTGTCCGTCGCAAAGAATCTCGGTACCCATCAAAGACCTCAGTGGAATAGCAGCAAATCATTATGTCGATAGATCCAGGAAATTGCACTGGGGTAGCCGATACCAATGCAGATATCACCGGTATCGGTGTAAGTTTCATCAAAACACCCGCGTAGGTGTCAGTGCATAAGTTAACTGATATACAGGTCACGGTTGCATTTTTGGCGCAAGTTGCGATCTGTGCCGGCGTCCTCCTTCCCATACGGTTTTTGAGGGTCTACAATCCATTGATGGGTGAAGACGTATTGAAATACATGGAGCCGGTATGTATTCCCGAATTTTGCACCTTTGCAAAAGTATCATGTACTGACAACGGAAACTCCAGGTTCTTACCGGTGCAACAGATGTCCTGGCACTTACCTGCAATGCCCACATCATCACAGCAATGTACACATTCGACAAACTGTCGTTCGACCAGGTCCGCCACATTCTGTCTATACATTGGCCGGCGGCATTACTATTCTTAGTCTCCACGGGGATTCTCTTTGAAAAGCTCGAGCATCCCTATGTCCGCCTGACGATGCAGACGATCTGTATTGGATTCGTCTTCGCAATCAGCATACGAACTACTCTCTCACAGAGGCTCCACGACCAGATGCACTGCGTCGAGCTGCTGCTAAAAGAGAGCAATGAGTCGGAGGGGAACTTCCAGAGCATGTTTAAGGCGACCATCCTGACATTTCCAATTCTCACGCTGGTGTTTTGGGTTTGGACGCTGGTGGCGTGTTATTTTGGTAAGCGGCACAAAGGGTTAGTACCCTCCCTCCCCAAATGACACATGTAGCTACAGATTTTCTGACCAGTGTGTATAGTCGACCGAACTCGAAGATGCGGAGGTTCTTGAATGTATATGCAGATATTGCACTCCTCTGTGTTCCCATATCCATTGTTTTGGTTGCGGTGAACCTAAGCAAAACAAACAAACGCTTGTCCATGTTTAAAAAGAACCAGAGCGATAATGAATGGAGCTTTGGGCAGATCTTTTCGCTGCTGATGGTGGCGGGAAGTTTGTTCGAGGTTTACAAAGGGTTTATGGGTAGGGTTCCTTGACTGTTGCTTGCATGGTGGAATACTGACACGAATTAGAATATTATAGAAGCGGGGGCAATAATGGTGAGCTCTGTTACCAGGAAGAGGAGAAGGTGGATGCGGTAGAGAAGGTGGCACTTGTTGTAGGTGAGACAAAAGGCGCTCAGGAAACCGTCTAGATGGTTCTTTGAGCTCATGACTTGTTCGTGATGCATATGTGCGGAGTTGTATGTAGAACGGATAGAATTATCGATTGATTATTGGGGTAATATTCGGCACTTAGATTTGCATTGAATCGGCATAACTGGTTTTTGTTTCAGCCAGTGTACGTGGCTGTCAAATAGGTCTGCCATACTCAGATTGGAGGAATGGCGTCTACAGCCGCCGCCGGTCCGTTCTTTTTGGGAAGTTCTGCGACCAGTGAGTGGGAAGAACCATGCACAGATTATGTACGGCTTGTCGATCAGACCATTCCGCCGATTAATGGGTGAATGGCAAAATCTGACAGGACTTGACCCCGCACCCGGCTTTACCCAAACCAGAGCATCGGGTTCTACTAGGTTCTATGGAAATCACAGTAGAAGACTTCTGTTCTAGGGCAGAGAGGTACCGCAAATGTTTTATTAGCAAAAGGTTGTATTTTGAAATGGAGCTTTGAAGCGTCAATTTTCAGTCGTCAAATTAAAAGAGATACATAACATATGCATAGAGAACAAATTGCAGAATACAAAGTTATATACATGGCCTTCCATCACTCATTAACTAGTCTCTCCTAGGGTCATCTCTTCTAGGTGCCCTCGAGGGCTCCACGTTCCCGCCAGTGTTACTCGGTGGCTCATCAGTAGTTGTACTTGGAGGCCCATGTCCATTCGGTAGGTCAGTAGAGTACCACCCCTGTGGAGGCGGTCCCTGTGAAGGTGGTGGTCCCTGTGGAGGTGGCGGTCCCTGTGGTGGGTAAGCTCCTGGAGGTGGGCCCTGTACTGGGTAAACTCCTGGTGGTGGCAGGCCAAGTCCTGAAGGATAACCTCCCCCTATCCATGCATCCCTATCATCCCCATTATCTATTTCCACAGGCCGACCGTCCCTACTCTGTCCACTGTAGCGCCAAGGGCCGTAAACCTTTTGCTCATCTCCGATTGGACTCGCCGTCCCCACAGACCTAGGCGGGTACGAGCGAGGATCTTGGGGCACATATGCCGGGATCCCGTAAACGGGATCTACACCTGGCCGGAATCCTGAAAGCGTTGAAGGATGAGGTGATGGGTATATAATTACTGGTGGTTTTTCGGGAGCAGGAGTAGTAGGACGAGGCTCTGACTTTTTCCGTCCTAGGAAGAAGAACAGCCCACCGATTAACCCTACTACTGCTGCAGTGCCAATTGCAATGCCGGCGATTCCACCCGCGGATATGGACTGAGTTCCGGTCGAACTCGTGGAAGGCGCGGGGCTGGTGGTGACGGTGACCTGTGCGGCTGAGGCAGAGCTAGAGCTAGTGGAGGTGGCCGTCGGCGGAATCGTGGCCGAGTGCACAGCGGTATTGCTTTCTGCCTCTGAGGGCCAGTCTTGCCCTGGTTGCAACACATAGCTGGCATTTTTTGCTCCGGAGCGGTATTTGTCGAGATCAGAGTCTTGGACTGGGTTGATAACACCTACCATTCCCCACTTGAGCGGATGTTAGTGAACCAAGTTGCAGAAGTGAAGGTAGGGTGTGTAGGTACATGGTCGCAGGAGTCAGGCGCAGAGCAATAGAAGTAGATAGGATTTGTATCGTTAACTACTACACTCCATTTTGGAGGCTTCCAAGTCTTCATTAGCTATCGCACACCCTTACAGCAATTCGTGTAGATAACTCACGTCCTTGGGAATTGTCTTAACCGGATGGAAGCCGGCAAAGAAACCATCGACCTCCGGTATAACCTTTTCATATGGTATACACGGGTAATCTAAGGCGCCGCGAACAACGGAGTGATTTGTTGGATAGAATTCGAATGCTGTTTTCGTCATATCAATATCTATATAGAGAAAATGCCCTCTAGAAGTGCATACTTATCAAATCCCCAACTGTCGCTTTTATCAGGTCTGGAGAGAACTTGTGTGCTGCCTGCGAAGAACTCAAGTCAGTATTTGCTCAAAAGGAGAATAGGAAATACGCACTTTTCCGACGGTAATGACCTGCGTTGTCTGTGCTGTCTGCGTCTGCGCGTCCACAACGCTGGAAGTGTGCACCAGCAATAACGCGGCAAGATATAGGTAGCTATTTCTCTTCATCGCCATTGCGCTTGAATCGTGGAACAAATGAAGTAAGTAAGGAAAGACTGGGGACGCAATGTGTTTTGTTAGTGAGAAGTGAGGAGATGAGCAACGCTCTGCTGGCCGCTGACACGAAATAAAAGAAGGCCTAACTAAATTAGAACCTCCCAAGACAGGCAAATTATCTGGTTGTGTGGTTGTGGCGAAGTGGTTGAGACACTCTATTTCAGATGTTGATTCACCGAGTACGAGATTTGGATTTTTTTAATTCTCCAGAAACCAAAAACTCCATTCGCACGGTTTAAAAGCTGTGGATACTTCAATGAACATGGCTTTCAGTATTTCTTCCCCTCCTTATTCTTTTCCTTGGAACGAAGAGAAGAGGCACGGATACCCCACGCTGTCTAGATGCGAGGCTGCACTAGAGCCCGTTTTTTGCTTTGTTACTGTGGTGGTACAGGGCGATTATTGGGTTAGCGTTCAAATGAGGTTGCACGACGCGAGCTGATATCTGAAGCCAATGAAATGTTGATCGTATTCTCCTAAGCGAACCAGGTGGTAAGGCGAAGACAGGTAGAATCGAAACTGAAGAACTAGAAGCTTTCGAAATTATCTGGAAATATCAACGCGAACCGCAGAACTCTAAGCATTGCATGGATTGACCCTCGTGGTCTTCTTTAACTTTCAGCTATACCACGTGACCAGCTAAGCGACAACCCTAACTGCACGTCCCGTTACACAAAGTCCATTGGTTCTTGTCACTAGCTCTGCTCGTGCGCATTCCAGCAATTCTCCTCGACAAACCACAGCAACTATCTATTCCGATTCACAGCTATGTGTTTTGTGGCCGGGTGCGAGTTCTCGGGGCCAGATATCTGCCTATATAAACGCAATCTCCACCGCTCGCTTAAGCTTGCATCGAAGCTGTCGTATCTTTTTGTTTTGTTTCTACCAGAAGTATTTGCCCCTGTGTTGCAGTTTAGACTTTCACACTTGCTCACTCGCAGCCAGTAACCCTCCGCTCCTCCCTTTTGACCATCTCACGATGAGTCTTCTTCGCAATCACAAATTCAACGTCCCATTAACAGGCACACACACTCCCTCTTCAGTCTTGCCACAGCCCCTAGGACACTCACCCCCATCCCATTGCCACCCAAACAACGCATCTGTCTCATTTCTTAAGACGCCGCCAAGTATGGTAGTATTTGTCTTTAGTAATTCCGAGCGCCGAAACACCTCTTCCGAAGGAATTGTGATTTGCCCCCATTCTTCCGGCGGAAGTCAGTACACAGCATTTCCTCGGAACACCCCTCGATACAACCTACGCTGAGAAACCAGCGTCTCGATCGACGTGCCAAAAATGTACTCCTTAAACCCAGCCCACCGAATGGCAGATGCGCACTAACTATATCTCAGTTCACCTCTTGCTCTTCCTAGATGCAATACCCAGAACTCACCATGGGACAGCTCTCGGCATTGGTATACAGACTCAAATCCTGCCACGCAGCTGTTGGTCCAAGGATCGCAGAACACGTCATGATTGCATCGATCTCGCCGTGCAGAATTGGGTTTACTTTCTTGATGCTGTTGCGATTGAAACCCGAGCAGACTATGGCGGGGGGTGAGGCGGTGTGGTTTACGATTACGGCTGCGAAGGGGATGAGCGGACATGGAGAGGTGAGGGCGGTCAAGGTTTGACGCATGAAGTGCGCTCTGAGCTCTGGGGAAACTGAGGTTGTGAGAGCTATGGGGAGTAGAAGGATGAGGGGGAGGAAGGGGAGCATTTTGGTGTTGGGTTAGGGGATGGAAGAAAGGCGGTGGAGGTATGTCCTGAGCGGTCGTGCACTGAAGTGCGGTGGTCATTTTGGCCCATCTTGGCGGATGAAACCGGATGAAATCGGATGTGGGAAGTTTAGATTGAGGTCTGTCCGCGGGGTCCACTTCGTGTCATCATCATTGCGGTAATAACACGAGGGCGTAGTCACGAAATTTTACCCGGCCGGAATATAGAGCTTGAGAGCAACAACACGCCCGAACTCGCCTCCGGCTCCTTCGGGCCAATTTTGAGAGAAACCAGCAGAAGTATGGAAACTTATTTTTGGGGGGTATCGTGTGGTTTCCATACGCGAGTTTACTTGTTTTATATATTAGGGGAGGATGGTATGTGCAATTGAACTGAAAGCATAACTCGTCACTCATCACTGCCGGTACCCAGGACTTCCGACTTCGTGGGTGAGATTGCAGCTTGAACGAGATATCAATTGTAGTTCCAAGGGTTAATTTATAGTCACTCGACCCAGTTCCCTCCGCAGCTCACCGCCACCTACTCTACACACATCACATTCCCTCGCACACAATAACATAATCTCATCCATCCTCTCCCGCACTCCCATATCCCGTCCATTTCTCCCCCCTCCCATCCTCCTTCATCTTAACCCACGTCTCCCCACCCCCCTCAACCGGATCCGTAACCCCCCTAATCGCATTCCCACAAAAATACTGCGCGTCCTTTGGAATCGCCAGCTCCGGCTCTATCTCATCCAGAGTCCCCAGAAAAACATCAATCTCTTCTTCCTTATCGACATTCCTCCACGTGAGCGAGGACCCGCAATTGCTGCAGAACCCGCGCAGACACGGCGGCGAGGACCGGAATTCCTTGAACCCCTGGGTCCCCGTCCACACGATCTGCGATGGCGAGACGGTGAAAAGGTGTAGGACTAGGGTTCCAGTGGTTTTGCGGCATTGCGTGCATTGGCAGGATTGTCGCTGGGGGAGGTTAGTAAGGAGGAGAGGAAGATGGGGAGGGGGACGGACGCAGGGTGGGAAGGGGCTGGTGGAGGGGAAGTTGATCGTGTATCGCACTGCGGCGCAGAGACAGCCGCCTGTGATGGGGGCGTGGGTTGGTGCCATGGTTATTTTGGGATGGTGGAAAGTTTGGACGAAAGAGGGAAATATAAGAGGAGGAAGGGGAGGGTGTTTATAGTGAGTCAGTGGTGAGAACTGCGTCATGCAGCGGAGTAATACGAGCGCTACTGCAGATCCTGGTGCGGATCAATTGGTGATCCACGGTAGAGTAATTCGTAAAGGAATTAGGGATATACAAATGCCCTCCACTTTCTGGTAGCAAAGACACCCATCTTGTTTCATTGATCAAATTTCTTTCATTCGAGTCTTGTATTAAAAAAAAAGCAAAAATAGGTGGCCAAGAAATTTAACGACATTTGCTGCTGCCCGTGATACCTTTGATTTGCCTCTGACCAGATGGGGCGCAAAAGTGCCCTGGTGGGATGTTCACCCTGGCAATATCGTACCAAGAAATCACGGCGAATTATCCATGAGGCCCCCAATTCACAACGTGATGAATGACAAGATATGTAACACCCAGATCCTCATCCTCCCTCAATTTTACACCATATTCTCCAGCACATACATAAACGCGGCCCACATCTCATTCCCGCTGGGATAAATTTGTCCTGGCGGCAACACAAACCCATAATTCCCAGTATCTCTCAGCTCAAGTGCAAACGAATAGTTGGCACCCGTAACATCATACGCGTAGTCCACGCTCCCACCGGTGACTTTGTAGATGGTAGCACACGTCGGTCCGGTGGTAAAGGTCGTGCCATAAACCTTTCTTAGCGCTTCTACCGCACCACGTGCGAGAGAAATTTGCTTGAGGCTATTGCTAGGTAAGGCGGCACAGGAGTAGCCGTATGCTGTAGGGAGTTAGTCGAGGAGGAAATTGGGAGGGGGGAACACACGGATCATCCAGAACTGGCTGTATGAGTGGATGTCCATGAACAGTTTTACGCCCTGGCTGAAGGCTTTGGAGTTTTGGAATGAGGAGAGGGCTTTAAACTCGGGAGTTGAACCGACGAATGGGCCTAAATGTCACTCATTAGCAAAGGTAGAGGGAAAGGGGGGTAGAGGACCTTTGTAGTCCTGATCACATGGATTTATGGATGCACCACCGGGCGAGAACCACTTGATATTCCAGTTCCGATTGATGTCGGTGCCGACACAGGCGTTCCACACCGCAGGCGCGCGGTTCTTGCGCCAAAGACGGGCGAAGTGTTGGGAAAATACGAAACCTGTGACATTTATGTCAGAAATATTTCATGATAATGGATGAAAACAACTTGCCATCAGGGTTGATAACAGGAAAGATATAGTAGTCGTATTTATCGACGTAGGCCTTGACTATGGTGGAGTTTAGGTAGTTGTTCAACAGCTGGTATACCAGGAACTCTGTCACCATCTGTCCTTCCCCCTCCCCATTAGCTCCCATCCAGGAGAACTTCGACTTCGAACCTCCGTACAGTAGTAATCCACTCCCGCGCATGCACTGTCCCGTACAAGATAACAGCCTGTTTGGATCCCCCGCCACTGTTGCCATAGATATGAATTCCAGTGATCTCCCTTCCCTCGTAGCTCTTTCCCGCCGTCACAACCTTCGCTCTCCCCGGGAACTTTGCAACCAGTTGCGAAAGATACGAGATATGGTCGGCATAACTATGGTACGCGTTGAACCACGACATATCCGCCGCCTGTTCCCCAACTTCAAAGATATTTCAGCACCTGCGTTGCCTCGGTGAGAAATCAACATACCATCGAAAGTCTTCACCGCTGGTTCGCTCTCCGCACGGATCGACGCCCCGAGGTCTTCATGCATTGTCTTGTACGTGACTCCGATTCCGCTGAGATCCTGATCAAAGACAGCGAGCTTCTCCGGCGAAACCATGATATCGACTGCATGATTTGGCTTTACCACGTCGGTCCAGGTCTCGAGCTTAAGCCGCTGGATCAGGTTCGAAACCGCCTGTGCCTGCGAGGAGGTGGAGTCGAGGTTGATACGCACGACTTTTGTGCCGTCGTAGGAGACTGGCTGAGGCAGTGGGGCAGGAATGGCGAGGGATATGGCTACAAACACCAGCAGGGCACAAACTGTGGATGTGGAGACCTTCATGATAATGCTCGGAGGCCTCTGCTGCTGAAAGACCACGAATTTATAGAAGGATGTTGCCTCACGGCTGGAACTCGAGGAGAAGTTGGACACTTGAACTCTTGTCGGGTCCTTAAGTACATACTTACTTACTTAATCCGCACATATTACTGTTTCTGGTGGAAACAGATATCAGCGCCCATACCACAACAACGGGTGGCGACCGCTGCAGGTCCGCAGCCATCCAACGGTCCGGTAACGTATGCAGCCATTCACGGCGCGTAGGATGAAAGCGGCGATTTATCTCTGCACCTTAGCATTCCCCCAATAAGAAGCTGGCTGGAGAGCCCAACATCTTCATGCAGGTGGAGAACCCCGTGGATCCCAAAGTAAAGATTTTCTTCCACGAACCGACACTTACGCGTTCACCATATGAACCTGCATGGATTGGGTGCCCCGAAGTTTCGACCTCCGAACCCCTGTCATCACGAATGACGTATTTTCCGACCGTTGGCGAGGTTAGGTAGGCAGGACCCCGCATTCACGTCCGATGCATGTTTTAGCACTGCGGCGGCGCACCTATTCTCACTCGTACTCAATTCTAGAAGCATGTTGAAATACTGATTGCTAGAGAAGCTTAATTCAACTATCTAAGAGGGCCACAAGGCCATATATATACGGTACGAGCACGTACGTACTCATCTAAATGTAGAGACGGCTGAGCTCCGTCAGCCCGTATGAGAGCCAGCCCAGTCAGCCCGTATGAGATCTATTTATGCAACAAAGCAATCAGGTTCAACTGCCCATGAAGGCACTCTCAAATTAGAAGCCAATAAGGCATTTAGGTACTTAATATACTCCAGACAACTCACGCACAATGAAAATCTAATCAACCCCTTCCTCTCTCCCCGCCTTTTCATCCCCAGAACGCAACCGCCGCTACCATAACCCCCATCCCTACCGCAACAATCTTCCCCGCCGTAACTGCACTTCCCACTCCCTGCGCGCCACCAGTATTATCAGCGCCCGCTGTCGCCGCCCGCGTACTACTAGAAGTGGGAGAACCCACCGTATTCCCTGTTCTTGTCGTCGTTGATGCTCCACTATTGCTCCCCGCATTATCAGGGAAACCCGTATCATGAGTGCTCGCGATATCAATACCAATGCTGATCCACGCCAGATACCCATCCTGCACATTACTTCCCAATGTCCGCAGATCCACAAGCCCGTCGTATCCATTCACAGCCCTGGTTTGGCGGTTGAAGATGGAGTCGTCTTCGTTCCTGACCAAAGAGTTGGTGTTTTTCGAGTAGGGGTCAACTTTTTCGACCTCGTCGATGTTGGACATGGGGAAGAAGAGCTGGCCCACGAATGGATTCGAGCCGCCGTGGTAGGTGCGCTTGTTGCCGTCCGTGCTGATCGAGCCGTTGATGTGCGCCATGATGTGGATATGCACCGCTCGGCCTGATCATGGTCAGTTTGGGACGAACCACCATAAACCCCCCTGAAACTATTTACTCACCACCGTAATGTCCCGGCCACTTGCTGGTGATCTGCACCACGCCCTCAGAGTCGGTCTCTGCAAGCCCTCGCAGCCAAGTATCGCCCGAGGTGCCCTCCGATTGATACCCCCCATACACACCCAGCGCATTCGCATGCCAAAAATCCACCATCACATTCGGCAGCACCTTGCACGATTTCACATCGAACACCTGTACATCGAGCAGGAGGTCCACACCCGCCTGCGTCTCACGGATATCGTTGCGGATCAACTCAGCAGGCAGATCTGCCGCATAGTCAGCCCCAGCGCATCCCAGTTCATCCCAGGAAACAAAACAAACAATAAGGCCCCTGCATGCTCTCGGGCGCAAGCACACACGTTGGAATCCCACTAAACGGCGAAGCCGTATTCGTTCCCGTTGCCACATCCTTCTGCGTCGTTGTCGTGGGGCTCTGTCGCTTCTCCAAGTTCTTGCCCCCCATGATGTTATCCCGCTTCTGTTTATGTCTCCGCACAAACTCCTCGCGGCGCAGGCCGGCAGACCGTTTCATCAGCGAGTGCTGACATGCTGCGAATGAGCGGCGGGCGTGGAGGTGGGCGTTGTCGCGCTTTTGGAGTTCGGAGGGCGAGAGTGCGGGACCGTGGGCTAGGGCGAGGTCAAGGAACAGGGCGGCGGCCACCGAGAGGAGGGAGAGCTTCATTGTGGATTACAGTGCATGCGCTTGGATGGAGGGGCCGGACAGGACAAAAGGCACAGTTATTATAGACGAGGGACAGCCCTCCCCCATAAGGGGGGTACACAGACAAAGCCATGTGCGTGCGCGCCTGCCAAGTAGCAGCACTACTTATGTATAGGAACCATGGTATCGTATCATAGTTGGCTGTACGAGGGGGATTGCCGATTGGCTTGGGTGGGTTGTTGGACACAGTAAACAGGACAAGATCAAGCTTATTCTGGGAAGGTACATGTAGGGCTGTGTAGAGGTACTCCTCAGCCTGCGTCCGCCAAGTACAGGTATCCCGAATCCCGTCTCTTTCGCCCGAAAGAAATGCCTTCAATCCCGAGACACCCTAGTCTCGGAGCCCTGGCGGGCGAGTCACCCGAGCAAATTAACCGGTAAAAGGGAAAGCAACGACGTAAAAGAAGCTTGCAATCTCGTTCCTGAGCTGAGCGACGGAACTACCCGAGCACGCTGCTGCTTGGCACGGTCGAGAGAAAATCTGACAACGCACATTACGCAACGCTGCAGGGCTGTTCCTGTCGGTTGCAGATGGCTTTGCGCGGAGTTCGTACTCGGTTGAAAAGATTCGTGTAAAGCACGCCTGAAAAGAGGTAAGACGATCACTTTGTATCACTTGGCCAGATACCCGAGGTTTGATCGCAGCACGATGAGGCCTAAAATACCCCCAACTCACCACTCCGTTCTCTGTTGATATACTTAAGCAGACATAGCTCATTTATAGTTTCGCCTTCATGTGCGTCCCCAACTCCTCTCTCAGGTCTGTATACACCAGTCCCATCAGCGCAGCAATATTGACATGTTGTCTCCCGATTTCATGCACACTGTTGACCCCCAACAACCTAACAGCAGTGGCTATCTCATCCTCCAGAATCTCCAGCACCCTCTCCACCCCGGCTATGCCATAGCCTGACAATCCATAAAGCACCGGCCTTCCAATGCCCACCGCCTTCGCCCCCAGCGCCAAAGCCTTCACCACGTCCGTTCCCCGGCGAATTCCACCATCTATGTACACCTCCAGCTTCTCCAGAGCCTCGGGCACATAGCGGCGGATTTCCAAGAGTGTTAGCAGGGGCGGTGGTGCAGTGTCGGCAGCTCTTCCGCCATGGTTCGAGACTATGATACCCTTGACGCCGAGTTCCAATGAGCGCAGTGAACATGCGAGCGCAGCGTCTTCGTGCGTCTGTATTCCTTTCAAAACAATTGGGAGGTGAGTGTGCTCCCTCAACCAGACCAGATCTTCCCACACCAAGCTAGACGACGTGCCGGCGAATAATGCTTTCGCCAGCCCTTGGCCCTGAACTGGCTGGGTCGCCCCGCCAATCCCAGTTCCCGAGGCGCCGGACGTGGCAGAGTCAAGGTTTGCGACACGCTCGTCGGCCTCGCGTTTTCCTGGCGTGGGTGCGTCAAGCGTTAGAACGACTGCTCTGTAGCCCGAGTCCGGGTGCGAGATTCGGGCGAGCATCGCTTCGGATTTGGAGCGGTCTGTTTGCACATAGAGTTGGAACCATAGTGGTTGTGTGGGTGAGATGCGCGCAGATGCGATTTGTTCGGGTCGTAGGGACGCATTGTTGGAGACACATTGGATCACGCCCTTCTTCCCCGCTGCCTCTGCGATGCCACATTCGCCGCTCGGATGCGCCAGCCGTGCCATTGCCGCGGGGGATATAAAAACTGGTAACCGTGTGGGTATCCCGAGGAGTGTGGTCGACAAGTCGACATGTTCTATATCGCGGAATATGCGCGGTCGCAGCAACACCGACCGGAAAATAGTACTGTTATGTACCTTTGTAAACTCATCGTCCGCTGCCGAATTGTAGTACGCCCATGCCTTGGGGGCCAGAACTGATTGCGCGGATTTTTCAAAGTCGTGGAGCGAAAGCTGTGTTGACAATGGAGGAAGTGCGACTTGCTCTGACGCTGGTTTGGAGGTGATTGTGGTGGATGGCAGAGTTATTGGTATGGTAGACGTGTCGATCGGGCCCAGAATTTGCGAAGGAGAAAGCCTCTCTTCGAGGGTGCCGGGAGGGTGGATAGGGTCGAATTCTGCAGTTGCGTCGCCCCCAGCGAAGCGTAGGATTATGTTTGTACCACCTGGGTGAGATGGAAGGAAGTCGGATACGTCGTAGACGATGTTATGAATGATTACCCAGCAGGAGGTCGGGGTGTTATGTTTCGCGACTACAGGTTGTTAGCATTGAGGCGGAGGAGAAGGTGAGGTGCAAAGACCTTCGTTGTAGTCAATTCCTGCCATTGTTGTGATGGGGATGAAAGAAGTGAGAGGAACATGATGAAGGTGAGTTGGTTCGAACGTTAGAAGCTGCAGATGGCTAGAGTTGCCTAGTGGGGGTAGAGATAATCAGTAGGGTATTGAGATAAGATCTGGGAGCGACACGTGATATAACCCGCAACCCTAACCCAGCAAGAAAGTGGTGCGCTATATTCATAGACACGTTCATAATAATTTAAAAACATGAAGTGGGAGTTCTGTGCCCGCAGCTAGTGTAGTAAGATCCCTACTATATAGCACCAGGACTCACGAAATTTACCCGGCCGGGAGAGATATGGCGAGCTTGCGAGCGTGTTCCCTTGTATAGAATAACAGTGTATAAGACTATCACGTAACCATAGTACTCAATTTTATATCCACGAGCATCATACAGGTTTTTGTGCTGAACACAATTCTGAAATATACCTAGATAGCTGCCTGAGTCCGTACACAATTACAAGACCACACGGATACCCAAAACTCACCTTTAGCCAGCTAGGCTATTTGTGGGAATTGATAAATTGCCACACAGTTTGAATGAACAAAGATCTCGTAAGTTCATCGTATGAACAATTCCACATCACTTAGCTTAACCGGCAAAAAAGTGTTATAAATGTTCACTAGTGCCCCGAACACCTGGTGCTCTAGACGCCTCACAACCTGCTCGGACCAATATTTTTCCACTTTTGTCTGGGTGTAGCGATATCTTGCACTTACAGGCACCATGCACGCCCGCACCTGAAGAAAGCCTACCTGTTTCACACAATTGAAGTGGAAGCAAACCAGACGAGCACATGAGATACTGATACCCCCTTTGGCGGAGGTATACATCCATGATCGCTAGATACCCAAACTCCAAACTTTGTTTACCAATATGCAGAGTTAATTTGAAGTTATTCCAGGCAGTTTCAGACTAGCCGCAGTGTCTCCATACAAATTGAATGGCCTGGGTTTAGCAGCATTCGAGACTAATAGTCTCAGAGGATCCGCAAATGGACTGGGTAAGAACTTACAACGCCATCACGCGGACCAAGCATTGAGAGAGCATCAGGTTAAGGGGGCATAATGGGTAGGCGTGCTGGAAGTGGGAGAGGGAGCGGGAACTCGCTCAGTGATCCAGGTCTTGTTTTATTGGGATGTGCGATGGACAAAAATCAAAAGAATGATTACTATGGGTTTCGAGTCTGTAGCCTTGGGAGCTTTGAGTTCCCCCTGGCGTTTTTAGCACTAGATCTCACTCAGGTATCCAACTTTCCTCAAGTCCTGTCCGGTTAGGATTTGCGACAGACAATCCCCCCGGACAAAATGGAATAAAAAGAATGGTTCACAGCAGATTTCGAGCCTACGATCTCGGTTTTTTCAGCATCCCTTGGCGTTTTCGGTGCCACAATCTATCAGCTAAGCTATAGAACTTGTTGTTCGTTGCGTACTTGGATCCAATAAGTATATATAAGCTCAGCAGTACCCCTCCACTGGTAATACGTGCTGAATAGGATCTCAGCCCACTAAGAGCGGCCTAAGTGTATTAGGCCGCCGCTATGCTATATACGGTGGTCGAGTGATATCAAAAGCATTTCATTTGCAGGAGATAGTTATACAATAAACAAATTATTATTGATCGATACGCGGAGTATGAGGTCACTATGAGTTGAAGTCGGATGTTTCAGTTATATTAACTCACTAATATCTGTAGCTTCGCCTTAGTAGGCTGAGATCCTATTCAGTACATATTACCAATAGAGGAGATAGTAAATCCCCCTAGAATAGAAAAGACAGAAAGCATGAAGCGAGGATTTATATCTAACCATGCCATCCTAGATCTATGTAATTGAACCAGCTATATAATAGGCATCCCTGGACACCCCCAATAGTGACAGTTAGGTATACAGGAATATACAATATTTACCGCAACCAATCCTTTCCAATCACCCTCGGGAAGAAAACAACCCATTAAATGTCCAAATTATCCCGAATAATATAAGAAATATACAGCCGAACTGCCAGCGCACAGAGCGCCACCACCACAATCCATCCATAAGCTATGTACCCAATATTGAGCCACACAGCCTGTGCCCAAAACTGGTCCGCAAAGGTATTAGTCCCCATCGAAATAATCGTATCCTTCCTGGCAAAGAACCCAGCGGCACACCAGCAGGTCTGGTACGCGCCCACCAACTGCAGCACGGTACCGCCAATCAACACCACCACCGCATTAAACCAAATCAGACCCTGATTTACATATCTCACCGCTCGGTGCAGGCGTGCGCGCTTCTGATCAATGCCGCATTTGAGGACCCGCAAAAACGCAGTGATAAAGGTAAGGAAGGCGTAGAGGAGGTGGTTGAAGGATCTGCAGCCGAGTGTGACCTTGGGTGTGGTGAAGGAAACAAAAGCGGCGCAGAGACACGGGAAGAGAACAAACAGCCATGCGAGGGTTTGGCAGATCCAATAACGTCTCATCGGGTGAGGTTTGCTCCAGTGATCGAGCCAGAATCGCTGGAATCGCCAGACTTCCCGGGTGGGACGGCATACGTCGACGCCGCGGTCAAAGAGCCACTTATTCCATCTAATAGCATTGAAGTAGCGGTCTGCGAGCGGGAGGGCTTTGATTTCGATGGTGCCTTGGTACTTGACGACGCGGGAGCCTTTGAAGGTGTTAGGGAAAGGGCTGGGGGGAGGAAGGAACTTTTGTGAGAGGATGGAGGATGCCGCAAGCTCGTATAGGTGCCTTGCGGGACCGACTGAATTGTCCCAGCCCATGTTTTCGGTTTCAACCCAAGTATGATTTTCGACGACTCCTCGGATGATGATTTCCAAACTGCTGCGGATGGCTTCGAGGGAGATGTGGGACGCCGAGCAGTTGGAGAAGATGGAGAGGAGGAGAATCCAGTTGTACCAGATTCCGTATGCAAGGCTGTGGCTACGGTAAAGTCAGAAGGGACACATGTAGCAGTACTACATAGTAACTTACGAAGTATTATTGTCACCCAACTTTCCATACGCATCATAAAAGATCGCTGCCGCAACGCCAATGTAGAATATCACCGGCAAAGTAACGGTCATATGAAACTTCTTTCGTGCCGCCATCATAGTCCGGCATGCCGTTTTAGAGTATTCCTGGGCCTTATCCAAACCCGAGAGTATTTGAAAGGTGGTATGGACGATGGGAGTACTGATATCCACTTGCTCAGCCAAAATCACTGTGATAATAAGTGACCGTTCTCGATTTTTATTTTCGGGCCGTTTCAAGCACATGCAGAGTGTAACATCGTTCATCATCATCGTCAATGCACCGTTGAACGCACTCACCGGGTCTCCCAATATTTGCATATATTCCACAACTGTATCTAACCAGTTGAACACAAACTCGTTTAGCCATACACGCCAACTCGGAATTTCTCGAGGCGGCAGCAAATGTTCGGATATCGGGCACAGAAAGAGCATAGCTGTGGCTGGTATCACCCACGAGGCGAAAGGGGTAAGCCATTGACTTGTCTCGTTGACCATAAACATCCCGTTGTATTCGCAGTTCTGTTGGCACCATTCCAGAGTCGTGAGGACCGGAGGTGCGAACCGTCGGAGAGGATTGATCTCTGATTGATTATAGCTGGAGTGGCAGGCGTCCCACTGATAGAGTTTAAGATCATCAGGTACAGGGATTTTGGTGCAACACTGTGCAAAATCGGTAGAAGCATTGACAATTGTAATGAATAAGATATTCGCAAATACCGAGGTAAGTGGGATTCGCTTCTGCATCGATGTCGTTGAGGAATCAATCGTTGTGCTTATACCGACCATATATAGAGATGGGAAGATTCCATCCCGCAGCAAGTGGTGGATTGTAATGGCTTCAGATGATCGGAAAGTGACCGCACACCCTCTGCCACCAGGTCAGTTTCTCGATGTAGTATCTACCATCAGCTATCGAGAATACTTGTTTGCTAGTCAAAGAATACGTCGATTGGCGTCTTCATAAAATCAATCAATGATCGATACTAGTGCCCAATGTAATTGCAGTAGTCGATATCAAGGGTACCGAGTTGTACTCTGACCATTGTATGCAAAGGGCCGGGAAAAGTGTTCCCAAATCTGGCATTCACACAGTCACTAATTGCTGTTAGTGTTGTTCTATCCATAGCAATCCAGCTCCGGGAGAGACCACAAAATCTATAGCCTTATGGAACTACATGAGTGAGATTCAAACTTAGCAATTTTATCCGCGTTACGCATTCACGTTCAGCTATTAACTATCCACAAGAATGAAGTCATCTGTGTCAACGCCCTCCAAATGGAGTAAAAATGTCCCTCGAAGCTGAAAATGAATCCCAAAACAGCAGAACATCCCACAGGGTGAGGTGTCATGTCGCCAGTTTTTATATAGCCATCATGAACCGCTCTATGAGACCCCAAGGAAGTGACGTAGATTGTCCAAATTAAGTTTCTGTAAACGATTCGGTGTGATCGTATCGTACATGGCTCTCGCGACCGCTCCACCTAGACTACAATGCAACACGTGGCGCTGTGCGATGTCGAGGGAAATCAAGAGAAAGCATATAAGACCTCATATAGCTACACTTCGTAAGTGTGAGTTCTTAGGCCACACGTTCCAGACCCGTTATCAGACCAAGTAGGCTATGCTCAGCGACGTTTCGAAACACAAGTTTTCCATTTGGTATCAGAAAGATAAGATTGAATTTCCCATTGATAGAATTGAATTCCGACTAAACCAAGATACGAATATCTAACTTGTCGATCCTGTCATCAAAGAAACCCTGAAAGTATCCCAAGTAACCTCAGGTTCAACCAAAAACGCCGTTTGAGGGGCCATTTGTCGTCGTTTCTGCCCGCCATCCAGGGTCAGCGTCCATTTTCTGCAATGGTAAAACCATGGTCGCCTAAACTCGGCGAACAAAGCAGGTCTACTGTACAGAATGCTATCGGGAGAAACTTTAGAGAATCGTACATGACGGCATGGAAGCTCCAGGCGGATACGGACTGCCTGCAGGCTTTTCGCATTTGCACCACTGCTCCTCGGGCACAGAGCCCATGACTGACGGAATGTGCATACCGCAGCCAAACCAGGTGACGCCGCCTGCGGAAACCAGTCAGTAAATATCCCGACGAACCCCGAGGAGGAGGATGAACGCACTGCAAGAAGAGCACTTAGCTTTTTTACACATCTTGAATCTTTATCCTTATCGAGACAAGGTCAGGCAGGAGAGGGCGAGGTTTAGAGTTGATTGTAGGGGAATGGAATGGATGACGTTGAGACTTAAATACTGATAAGATGAGATATGGAGTGTTTGAACTCCGCTCCGAGCTCGCCGAAAAGGGACCGATAATGGCCCGCGTCCCGTTTTTTCGCGTTCTTATAAAATAGACCGAAATTTCGAACCTCTATGAAGATGTAAGTATGCCCGTGAAGCAAAAAAGAAACAAGAACATTTGAATAAATTGGAGTCTTGAATGCAAACCTAGGAGCTAAGATCGCAGAGCCGCGCGAATCACTAGCGTCAATCTAAAATGATCATAGTCTGATGCATTGGATTTCCGGGAGGTCAACGTCACTTCCAATCTCACACAATTATCAGAGGAAGAATCAATTTTATTGGCATTTAGAGTGCATAAAGATCCACACCAAATAGAGCCCAGACCCCAATATAGAGTCCCAAACGCAGATGGCCCAGAAACCAGATACTATTGCGTCAAACATGACATATCTTGCTCAGAGTCCGCGATTTCTGGAGACAGTGAGATCTAGAGGAGCTTCATTGATGGCAGCCAAGGAGAGAAGAGAGAGTTGTGGCGAGTGATGATTGAAGATTGGGCCACATTAAAGACCGTGGGCATGGTTTTGGATCACTGTTAGGACCATGAGAATCTTTAGATATAAGACCCTACCTCTCAAACTCGAGGGTGTGGCGTATCATTCACAGACCTTGTGCTCACAATCATCTCCGGTGAATCCCAATTCATTACCCACTCCACCATAGTTATGCGTCGAATCATTCGCAATCTACTGCTAAAGTGTTGCTCTAACTAAACTGTCATACAGTTGATGTCCCCAGGCTACACTGGTTCGCCCCTGGTATTTGGAAGCGCTGCATAACAGGTGGCCGCTCCAGGCATAAAGGGATAAATCCGCCGTTCGAGTGCTGAACCGTGAAGAGAAATGAGATGCATTCCAACGAGACAGAAAGCCAACTAGGCCGTCCTATACAAACTCGAAGAGACCAACACAAAGTTGGCACTTGCACTGTCAGTCCGCTCGATCCTCCTCCTGGGATTGCTACTGCACCGACCCCCTGCTCCGATATTTCCACCCCATTACCTCCATATCCTCCACACATCCAACTTCTCAATTCCACCCCGCCTCCCGCTCTCTCCCACCTTTTTACACTTCCACCCCTCATTCTCCAACCCCGCCACCACCTCAGCAGGTTTATTACTCCCGCAAAGCAGCACATATGCCACGCCACGTAGACTCAACACCTCCTCCAAACCCCGGAAAACGCGCCTCGTAACTTCCATCCCATCCTCACCGCCTGCATACGTTAACGTTAACAACCTACTCTCCTCCTCCCATCGCGTCTCCCCCTTCTGTTTATGCAACTCCGGCACCCCAGGTGTCGGCACATATGGCGGATTGAAGACAAGTACGTCAACCGCATATGCTTTTATCGGCGAGAATAAGTCTGCTGTGAGAGCGCCAAGAAAGAGATGGGGCTGCGGTGTGAGAGAGACGGTTTTGTTTGTGGCATTGCAGGCGAGGGAGTTGGCGTCCGTTCCGAGAAGTAGGAGGTCGGAGCGATTGAATAGCGGAAGGGAATGCGAAGCGATGAAGGCGGTGATGATACCGGATCCAGTGCCTAGTTCTAGGATGATAGGTGTGGGGGAGGTGGATGGAAATCGCTCAGTAAGGAATGCAGCATCGGAGGTGAGAGTATCGAGGATTAGGAAAGAGTCGGAGGAGGGCTCGTAGGTAGTTAGTGGGTCGATGTGGGAGGTATCGGGGGTGGGCAACATTTCCATGGCCAGAGTTGGTGGTAGTGGGGACGCGAAAGAGCCGCTCAGTATCTCACCATCTGGCCTTCGTCCAACTCAAATTTCGCCATCTCCCCCCACAAAGCATAAAATCCTTCCGTTTCCCCATCCAACTCCTCCCTCCTCAGGATCAACCAATCAGATATCTCACCAGCCTGCGCGCAATGTCGCAATTCATCTCCGAGATCTGGGCGTCCGTCTTCGAGCCTGGCGCCAACCGTTCGGTGCTCATAGCTACATACACCTCCTTCGCCGCGCTTCAAGCAACATTATTCGCGCTCCTTCTCGCAACACGGAGCTGGCATTTCGTCTTTCTCAGCATTGTCTGCGCCTGTCTTTGGTCTGCGGTTGTGTGGTTCGTCAACGAGCTTGAGGCTGTCAAGAAGGTGGAAGCTGAGGCGGAACGGATACGGGAACTACGGAAGGCGGGGGAAGAGATAACTCAGACAAAGGAAATGGAGAAGAAGGAACGATAAAGGTTATGTGGGCAAGAACGTTTTGGGAGATGGATTTTGCGTAATTGAGGGCACAAAGCACTACATAGGTGCAATAAAAAGCAATTGGGGTTTTCGGGGTTTTAACTAGGGATCCAGACGGTACAATGTGATATTAAATGACGGGCACAACGTTCACAGCCGAAGGCAATAAGTTGTTTTTGGTTATTCTCCTTTCGTCTCGTAGCTCATCTACTACCGCTGTCCCAGCTCATGCTCATAGACGTCGTATATTACATCCTCGTAGAAAGCAACGCATCAACAACACCCAGCAATTACCTCGGACCCCGTCCACCACCACCTCTGCCCCGTCCGCCACCTCTTCCGCCTCCCCTACCACCTCGTCCGCGATCACCTCCTCCACGCCCTCCACGTCCGCGGTCACTCTCTTTGCGAGCCTTGTTCTTTGGCTTTGGCGCATCGTCGATAAGCAGGGTATCAAGCGGCAGCGAGTCCGGAAGGATAAAGTAGCGGATGATGGAGCCACGGATGTTGATGGTGTCAAGCGCGATGGGATCGCGGTTACGGATCGTCATCTTAACCGTGCGTAGGGCTGTATTCATCTTGACGTCGACACTGAGGATAGTGCCATGAACTGTTGTGCCTATTTTTCCCAAGTATACAAATCAACTGGATGGTTCTAGACGTGTAAAGGGAGAAGGGGGAGGAACCATTTTTAAGCTCGATGGTAACCGTCTCATTTTGACATTTCATCAAAAACCTAGAGGAGTTAGCGGTATGCTAGAAAACGTGGAACGCAAAGAAGGGTGCGGTACCTAACCAACTTCATAGTGCTGATTGTGTGGGAGTGGGTGAAGCTGTGAGTTTGTTGGTTTGTCGCGTCAAGCAAGCAATTGGGGAGGTGTGTAGTGAGAGTGCGTGCTGCCCAACAAGAAGAAGCTTAGAGTTAATTACCCGGTTTGACGAAGAGCAGAGCCGCAATTTTTGACTCGGTGATATCCCGTTAGAAACGCCTTCTGTAAAATAAGATTTGATGCTTGTGAATCCATCTTAGTCGTTCGAGGTATAGAGAAGATTCGGTACAAATTTCAGCCAGTTAATTCACCAGGCGCTACTCAGAACTTTATATCACGTGACTGATCTTAGCAGACTCGAGCGCTCTAAATTTTAGAGCAGCTCTCGCACGACAATACGAATTAAAAGGGTCACAGGCAAATGACCGGGATGTGCTGCCCAACATTTTGCCGAGCGACGAAATTCTGGGAAAGAGCATTGCCCTATAATTAATAGATCCTACAGACTTTAACTATCTATGCAGCCAGCCGATCAATCGTTTCCAATTGCGAATTCGAGCAAGTACGACGTCACATCGCAAACACCTGCTCCTCGCCAGTTTCAACTGCATTTAGCATAGTCCCCGAGGATTGCAAAGCATCTACATAGTACCTACATAGTATTTAATTCGAGTCCAAATTGTTTTTACTAGTGGGGCTGCTGACAGCTGTCAAAACTCGGGGTGTTTGGCGTTACTCTATTCTCGGTGGTATATAAACACTCTCGGTCGATGCTAATTAGGGCTGATGGCTTTAATCACTCTGCATCATGACGGGTGGGTAAATGTAACAATTAGGGCTGAATCTCCGGACGCTACACTCGCCAATACTGGTGTTGGATAAACAACTGCATACAACCTCTCACCGAAAAAAACTAGGTTGTGGGGTAGAGGGGTCAGCACAACGATATTTGATCGGCCAAGCAACTGCTTCTCGATTGCTCGCCGCCCGCTTACTATTCAAGTTCAGCAGTTCCATCAGGATGGTGGCAAACGGGATGATAGTCCGGGGGGGGGTTGTCGCTCTTATCAATGTGATTGAAGATGTCCATGCGGCATAGATGGTCGCACTTACTCACGAAACACAAAGTTATGACATACAATTATTAATCGAGAATATCTTTCAAGGATGAAGTATACAGAGCCCATGTGCTGATACACGGAGATCCACTATGTGGAGTATCTCTAGCCGCTCAAACAATGGGGATATAGAGTATACCATGGCTGCAAGGCAGCCCGTCGGTTACAAAAGCTATTTTAGACCGAGACTACATTTTGAAAATGAAGCCCATCAACGCAGATGGGCCATGCTTGTTCATTGCAAGGGGGTTTCATCCTGACTAGTAACTTGGACTCGGCACTGGAATGAAGCGACCAAGCAGTTGATCAAGCGCGGTGAGCCTTGTGGCCCCCTGTGAACGCTTCAACATCACTCATTTTTATATGCTGGTGACGCTGTGCCTCATGCTCTGCAAAGAGATTTCGGCTGTGGCGTTCGCTTACTTGCATATACCCATATATCACTTTGCGTCTTAGACACTCAGTCATGCTAGTAGAACAGAAAGAAGTACAAGGAAGTATCTATAGACTAGGTACACTGTCCGGTAAGGCACCTCGAGAGAATAGAACTTTAACTAAGCCACAGACAGGTAACTAGATAGACCGGATATTCTACTTTAATTCTCATTGAATAGCTAGAGTAATATCTCAGGTTCAATAACCGTATTGCGCTCATTGGTTTGACATCACGTCCAGTGGTAGTTTTGCACCAGCGTCTGCACCAACATGGTGTTGTATATAAACCCTTGCGCCGGCAACCTCCGCGACCTTCGTGTGATCCTGGGTTTGTCGACTTGCAAAAACGCCTTCGTGCAGTTGAGGAGAATAACCGTGCATGATCAAGCCTGAATCCGAGCCTTCAAAACCATGTGACTAACCTCAATGTTTCTCTTAAAGCATCCACCCTTCTTACGACCCGGTTCCTGAGCACATCCAAAGGGACGGTCTGGGAATCACAACAAATGCAGACACGCAAATCATCGAGATTGGTAATAGATAGGCCCATTGAAGTGAACCGTTGGCGACTCGGCGTATGCAAAGGGCGGAGGAACCTATCGACGTATGAGCGATTACATGGGGTTCACATTCCAACATTCGAAACACCGTCGCCTTGGTCTGAGATTGGAGACCAGTCAAACACAGGCCAATATATATAGGCTGGGACAGTCCATATCGACCCAGTGAAACACCGACTTCAAGTGTTTGCCTAGCTTTCATTGTATGGTCTGACTTAGGAAGTAATGGATTGTGATAACTTCTCTTACTGGAGACCTGAGGTGATGTTTATCGGCGGGTTCCTGGCCCCGGTGCATTCCCCACACACTGGGAAACGTCTAGATAGGGGCGCTCGACGACTACGGCGACCTCTTTCTCGAAATTACTATATATTCTTTTGCACTTCATGCCTTATGACCAGAAGGTTCCGGCTGTAGCGTTCGCTGCCCTGCATCTATCTACAGACCATTTTGCACTGTATCTGTATGAAGTCGGTAGAAAGGAAGGAAGTTTCCGCAATTACAAACGTGACAACTGTTTCAGCCCATGAGAGCATTTCAAAACCAGATACTATGAAGGCCGAGATACCAGAATAGAACTCTAACCAGACCACCAAGACAATTGGACCAGGATTTTTAGCTCTCACCGAACAACTGGCATCTCAATTTCGATGAGCACATCTAATCGTTTGTAGCGTCCAATCGTGGCTATACACCAGCGTCTGCGCCTACAGTGTTTGTGTATCAACCTTGAAAAAAGCAAACTATCGTCTAGCAACTGGATCTGATCGATCGCCCCTATCTCAGACGATTCTATGGATGTTTATTGGTTATGTCTCATCAGTACGGTATCGGGTATACCGGCAGAGTGGTTCTATCAGCTCGTAGGGCTGCGTTGCTGGGAGTGTCTATTCGCCACCGAGTATACTTATGTAAGTATTTAGCGGTTATGTTCTCATTCATGGGGCAGTTCTCATTCAAGACTCAGAAATATCCTGCCTCTGGATCTCGGAAACTAGATCAATAGTGTAGTCTGGCCTTGTGGTGCGCCTAGTTTCCCGGACCGTAGTTACCCGAGTTCAGAGTATAAATATATGTGGTCTTGTTTCGTGAGTGGAGAGTTCATAAGGTACATGAAAGTCTCCACGCACCAATCCCTGCTTAATTAAGCCTTGGAGAATCTAACGACGCGTCCAGTCAGACTGCTGACATTACCCTCGCGAGCTGCAGCATGGTGCTGTACAACGTAACGTATCACCAAGCATCAGAACTGAAATACTCAATGATACAAGGTTGGAAGGGGGGGACCGCTCAGTCTGTGTTACTGCACTGCCCTTCGCAGAATTCCGCAGCGTAATATGACAGAATGATGACTTATTGGATGTGCGCGGCTATGCGAAAACTGACAACTCGGATGTTGATCTGCCCTTATCGAAACTTTTTATTTATAATTAACTTCCCCACGCTCCGCTCCTGCCATCGTGTTCGCAGTTCCTGTCGTCTGGTCAGAGTGCTGGACTTCATATCACGTTGAGGTGTGTATATCTTTTCTGCTCTGGGCGGCTGTGGAATAAAGGTGCTTGCGATCATGGTCACTGACACAGCCCCTTCCTTGTAGTTCGTTGGATATAGCCTCGCATTAACCATCGTGTCTCAGTTCGTTTAAAACGAATAAAAACCCTAAGTGAATCCCACTGAGGAAAATCCATACACAACATGCTTTCGCCCGTTGCTTCGATGGTCGTCGAATGGTTATGTTTATTAGTCGCCTACAGCATTTGCGTCGCGCGGATACTCGTGCTTTGGACCCGGAAACGCAAATCGATGTTCGCACAATACGACACGGAAGTCATCTTATGCTTGGTCCTGGTAGTGGCAACCTGTAATGCGGGTTTAGACACATGGAAAAATGTTAGGCTCATTCGAGTTGATGATGGAACGGCATCGCAATCAAGGCGCAATGCTGAGCAAATATTTGCACTGAAGGTACCTTTTTTCCGATAGTTGTTGCTTGGAAACAATTTTTGACTGAGGTGATAGCTACTCTATGCACAAAGCTTCGTCTACTTCATTATGGTGTGGCTTATCAAGGCCGCATTTCTGTCGATGTATTTCCATTTCCGGGAAAAGATATCGAAAGCCTGCAAAACCGCCCTTTACATTTTGACCTTCCTGGTCGTTCTCACTTTCGTCGTCATCACTTTAATGATGTTACTGACCTGTCTCCCGATCAACCGCGCATGGTAAGTTCCTTCTGTCCCTTACCGTATTCTCAGCAGTCACGCATATCTAACAACCACTACAGGTCCCTGGACAGCCACTACTTCTGCTCCCCGCAGGAGAAGATCTGGAACCACTCCAAAACGGCCGCCGCAAACATCCTCACCGATCTCTTCCTAGTCGCTCTTTTCCTCGTGATTCTCCGGCGACTACAACTTCGCCGCCGTGAGCGCTGGGGCGTCGTCTTCTTCCTCATGGTCTCAGCAATCCCAATTCTTGCCGCCATCCTACGTCTCACCATCATCATACGAGCGATGAAGCCGCTGCGGCACCGCACCATGAACGACCTCAAGAAGTTTTACGACATCCTATACCTTGCCTCCGAGATCGAGGTTACGACCGCGTTCATCGCTGCGTGTTTACCTGGCATGAGAGTGTTTTTGAGAGAGAAGAAGGATAGTAGGCGACAGTATTCGATGGCTTCGAACGAGTATAGGGGCGGTAATAAGGCACCACCGGGAACACCGAGAACCCCACGTCCGCAGACCCCGAGATCGGTGTTTTTGGACACCAGCAGAGATAGTAGTAGCGATGGAAGCCAGGGGTTTAAGTGGGGAAATGTTTACGCGCACAATGATATTGATCTGGAGACTCGTGGGAGTCGTACGGGACTTTGGCCGCCCGGGAGATGAGAGATACATGCATGCATGGGGAGGCGGAGGAGCGTTACTTTGGGAAGTGCTTACGGAGATCACGAGGAGGCCTGACGACATGTTCGCGACTACATACAGCAGCCTGGATACCAGTTAAGGTGAGGATAAGTCGCGGGGAACACCGGGTGGGCTCGCCCGGGAGAAAGGGGGAACGACAAGATTTCTAGCACGAGGAACCAGAGAGGTAACTACGATGAAACGATGCAATGGATTTTATGACGAAAAACGGATGACTACTTATGGATGTACATACGTTTTATAGGACATGTAACTGCTGGGGCGCTATTTAAGTTGGGGGGAGGGGAATCGGTTTTGTGAAGGTTAGTGGATGTCATATATACGACTAGCGGCTTCAGTTCCTGGAGCGCTGCTTGCTGGCCGTTGGTGTGGAGGAACTGATTTTTTGTATACTCTAATTATGATTTGGTGATGCTTCATGTATTCGAGCTGAGTGAACACTTGGGCACCCGGGATATGAGCGAAAAGCCCTGTCCTTGTTGCATATATGTGTTTGCACTTGTCACTGCCCTCCCACCCATAGTTGAGGTTAAGCTCACATACTAGCCCTACGGGGCTAGACACGAGTCAAGGCTTCCTTCCCTTCCTTATCGATACGGTTTATCATATATGCGACTTTTGGTAGACTTCAATAACGAGTGATGTTCCATGTTCAAATGTCCGACAGTCTGGACCACAGCACCGCACCGTCTGAAGCAAAATAAACCAATTGAATCCAATTTCTGAGGTTAAAAGATGCTAAAAACAATTTATTGCCTTTACATTGCTCTTATCGGTCAGGTTTTCACCTTATAGGTGAAATGAAACGAACGTCTGGTTGACAAGAGTACTGTACCGAACACTGAGAGGAGGCGAGCGGGTTTAGAGGCCGTAGTATTGAAAGTGAAGATGCCCATTGTGCCCTCCGTTGCATAGAGGTAGTGGGTGGGGAAGTCACAACTTGAGCTCGAAGGGTTCTCCTTAGGGTAGTGGCGGGGAAAGGAAGGAAAATGTATGTCATAGCCGCAAGCGGCTAAATACAAACAAACAAATTGTACCGAGCACAGTGGTTAGCCTTACGGTACATTTCGGTGTAGTTTAAATCTCGCAACTGGTAGTGTGGCATTGTGATCACGTTGTCGTGAGATCATGGTGAGATTTTCGTGGTGATTGTAGTGAGACTGTCGTGTGATAATCGTGAGGTATTTTTGAAGATTGTCGTGAGATTGTCGTGAGGTCGTCTGCAGGTAGGTGATGGTGGTCACAGGCGGTGAGCGTGTAAATTACCACCACTGTGTAATTTCGTTTATCCCACACTGTAGTAGCATTTACACCCCTTTGGTATCACTTTCACATGCCTTTGGCATCTCTTTTACACCAGAATGGCGTTTATATATCACGTTTGTGGTTTAAAAAGATGCCGTTCGAATACGCAAAAAGCCATTGTACTGCTAGCAATTGAACTTGTGAAGCAGATTGCTGAATATTCACACAATATGGTCTCAGTCTAGGACTACTAACTACTACACCAGCACCCTAACACCATATCATAGTTTAGTGAAAACGATAGCACCACTGTTTAAACGCTTTTTACATCACAGCGTTTAATATAAACCACAACATGGCCTTCAAACGATGTTTTCGTGGCTTTTAAACACCCCTACACTGAATTCATGTACCATAGGGGATCCGGTACAACGTATCAATCAGCAGTCCAGCACGCGGTTACATCCTAGAAACGTACACAGCAGCATACTTTGAGTTGCCGGAGCTGGGACTGATCGGAAGTAACGAGCTCGCAAACGCACGGGATTTCCAGATCCCTCGTGCGGACTATGTCGATTCGGAGGAGCCACATAAGATCATGGCAAAGTTCTGCGGAAAGTTGTTTGTGGTGGAACAGAACCATTCACCGTTCGATGTTATGGCGTGGCATGGGAATTATTATCCGTTCAGGTATGATCTTGGACGGTTCAACACTATCGGGACGGTTTCATATGACCACCCGGACCCGAGTATCTTCACTGTTCTCACTGTGGCTTTTCCAATGCCCGAGACGGCAGTCGCAGATTTTGTGGATTTCCCGCCAAGGTGGTTGATGGGTGAGGATACGTTTTGCCCGCCGTCGTACCATAGGAATGTCATGAGCGAATTTATGGGTTTGATAAAAGGCGGCTACGATGCGAAGGCGGCGGGATTTGTGCCCGGAGGCGCGAGTTTGCATAATGTTATGGTGGGGCATGGACCAGATGCTGAGACGGCGGAAAAGGCGAGTGAAGCATCGCTGGAACCGACGAAAGTGGGAGAAAGGAGTTTAACATTTATGTTTGAGAATGTTTTCATGGTGGGAGTCATAGAGTGGGGACTGGAAAGATGTGGGAAGATGCAGGAAAGGTATAATGTCGAGAGCTGGACAGGAATTAAGAGGAGGTTCAGGGCGCCGAGGCAGCAAGAGTGAGAGTATTGAGTTTATGATCCCAATCGATTAACGCCGGCTTATATCGTAAGGAGCCCTTCGAGTAATACCATGTTGACTCGAGGATAAGACAAGTTTGGTGCCATGTCTCATGGAAGAGTCAATACGGTATATTGAACCGGATACATGCTCTTCGTATGTTTGATGCACCCGTAGTGGATCTACGGCTAGTCTGGTCGAATCAAGTGTACTCTGCGAGAAGAGCTAGAAATAAGACTTGCTGAGGTGTCGAATGATCCTGGAAACGTACTCGGCTCCACGCTCCGGGAAGGAATCAGTTCTACTGAATTGAGCGGCATACTTTCCAGGTACCCGGATGAGATAGTCACGACCTAACTAGTGTGATGGACTGAAGATACGGAGAGATATCACTCTGTCTCTCTCGAGGGAGACAGCTTGGCTCTGGTACATTTGTGTATGCTGAATGTTTAAAGTTAAACGTGTCATATTCACTGTTTACTATTGGCTAGTGCGTGCTATTTAGATCGCTCGAGATGTTCATTCGTATCCCTTCTTCTAAGTTAGACTCAGGTATATATAGGTGGGTATTAGTTAGGGGTATATTGGCACGCATGCCGAATTCAAGACATATGTCTTTGTATCGTTCCAGCCTTCTCGTTGTCACAGGCTCATGATCACTGGTGCCTGGGTACTACATCACTCCCGATTTCATCTTCCCTATCCGAGTACCGCTACATGGATGCATAGTATGCTTGTCTCGTGTAAGATTTGAACGTGGTTATCCTCGCGGGAACAGTTGTCTGTGCACTGCCCATAGATTAGGGAGTGAGTGAGTGCTCTGAAATGATTTTCAAATCTTCCTCAAACATTTCCCCTCTAATTCAGAAATCCCTGCACTCCCAATTTCGTCTTACATATCTGATTACAAAGGATACAGATTCTCAAAGACAATTTTGCACACAACACTATAACTCTCATGCATGGTTATTGGTTCGCTAACCTGCGTACCTGCGTATGCACCCCACTGTATAGTACAGTCTTGTCTGGGTTTGAATGACAACACAGAGTGCACTTCAAAAGTGCCCTTTCTACCGCATTAACACCAAAAGGTACCTGATCCGAGGAGAGAGCGCCTCCAGCCACCTCACAGCGTCATATTTCATGCGTGAAGTCAACACGAATGGGTATATAACCCGAGCCCGAGATCGCAAAGCTAAGCTGCATGACTTTGGTTTATGCTGAACACTAGCGGGGTTGGTATATGTCGAAATGTCTCCAGGCGTGAGATCCGAGACAATTGTCTTTTCACCAAAGCTTATACCGGTATGCCGTGGCCAGTGGATCTTGACTCCTTGTCAGGTATTCGTTATCTGGATGAAGAACAACTTACCCTTGTCATCGCAATTGATCATTGTTTTTGTCATGAGAATCTCACCTCACCACGATCATGGAACAAGCCGGTCGGATAGGAGTTCCGCCTCAATCGAGTGATCTTTTTGCACTTTGCAATCCAACATCCAATTTGAAATGCCCTACAGCATGAATCTCCACGGACAATGCAGTGCCAATCAACTCCCAATAGATGATGCTGGCTGGTCAAGTGTCTATGCCACTTCTTCGTGAAGATCAACGGATTCTCTTCTCCAGAATCAGCGATACATACATGTCTCATCACCTGCGTTTGTTGGTTTTGTATTAAAACTGGTAGCGCGCAGTTAGTTTGCAATTCAAGGCCTTTTCTAGCCCAGAGTTCACGATAACTCGGCTCCAGTTCTTCACATCCGGAAAACTGTTAAGTAAACTTAGACCTTGACTCCACTCTCCACTACTGCCGTATATGTCTCACTATCCAGCTCGGAGAAGGCTCACGAGGCCGGGAGAGCATCATGATTCATCGTTGGCCGATACCAACGGGTTAGACACAGCAGTATCCCTTTCTGTGAGCCCCGGAATTCAGATCCAGCATGGATCACTAAGCCAAGTCGTCATAGCTATATTGGGCGCACGAGGCCGAAGTTGGGAAAGTTACGTAGAAGACTCGTACCGGGCTCGGGGTGGCGTTCTCCTTCTCCTTCCCCTGACGATCTAACCCCAGAAAGAGAGCGATTGAGTTTTCGCTTGACAGGTTATTCCCCTGATATATTTTGTGCCTGGCATATCCCATCCCATTTTTGCACTTTCAATTGGGCAAGATTCTGGTACCTGTGCCGAAATTTCTTTTGGAGTGTTGCAGCCGGTCTGGATTGGAGTTGTGTTGGTTGAATGTAAGACACGCCAGAGGTTAAAGTTATGCGTGCTTTGTCGCGGTAAGTTCCTTATCGACAAGCCTGGAAATCGGATAGGCTTAAATCGATGCGATATGGGCTGGAGTTGTCCACTGGCCCCCACAGAATGGAGACATGAATTGACAACAATTCCATGCAAATAAGTAACTGCGAGATTTTTTTTATCATCTAAAAGTTATAGACAACAATGTCTCAACTAGAGTTGCAACGTTGTTTAGGGGTCGGCTTGTTGCGCTACGGAGGAACATCCCGACAGAGGAGCGATCGTCGGAACTAAGTTTAAGCTACCGAACGGGCGCCAGTGCGGCTTAACTGGATTGATACTACCTTCCGAGACAAAGGCAGGGGCCCGTGTGATGGCCCGTGAGCATTCACTGATTTTGCATGTTTTCGGGTATCTGTTGGAGAGAGCAAGCAGAAGGAATCGTTGCTATCGCTTCGCCATGATGTCGCTGAGCGCTGCTGATGCCGGTGAAACGGCCACGCTTCACGGTGCTCGAATGCGACAAATCTCGTCAGGTTTGTAGTACCCTGAGATGCGCACCGAGGCGGCGCACGAATTGGCTTCACCACGGGCTGTACTCCCTGGTTAGCAGTTGGCATTTTAATCGGATAACAAGCATTTTGCAGATTCAGCGCTATACTAAGTGGGAACCCGGCCTCTGTCGGAGCTGAAGTTACCAATGCCGATCCCTCTCCCGAGAAACAACCAACACAGTCGAGCGGGAGGTTAGCCTCCCAAGCACGGAAGGCCTGAGAGACACCATCACCGACCCGCTCAGGAGCTAGCCTTACGAGTCAGTCGAGTTGGCCATGGGCAAGCAACATCACATCGTTCTAGGAGAACCAGCGGAAAGACATAGATTCCAAAACTTCATAAATACCCCCCCTCTCGCCGCTCTCAGTTCTAATCCTCACCTCAACAGCATTCAATCACATCCACACAGTTTCCACTTCAATAACACTTCTTCTCTCCTCTCCTCTTCTTCCACTTTCAAAAAACACCAACCCCTCAAAATGGTTTCTATCAAGTCCATCGTTATCATTGCTCTTGCCTCCTTCGCTGTGGCTTCCCCCATCTTCGGCGAAGGTCATGGTGATAGCCACGAAGACGTCAAAGGAAAGGAGTCTGAAGGAAAGGAAGGCGGCAACGGTGAAGAGTTCAACTTCCTCGGCGATCTCCTCAAGAATAAGGATGAGAGCACCTCGTGGGAAGACAGCAAGAGCATTCAGAACCAGCAGTGTGGCAATGAGCAATCAGTTGTTGCTTGCTGTAACAAGGGCGCTGCGGATAGCAAGGGATGGCTTTTTGGTGCTTTGATTGGGGATATTGGTGGTCCCTGTTCCAAGCTCACTGCCGATGTTGATGTCCTCGCTCTCCTCAATGGCTTGCGTTAGTTTTTCCCTTTTAAGTCTCTGAGTTGATATTAATAACCTTTATAGATCCCGGGTCTGGAGATAAGCAGTGCAGCGGCCATAAGCAGGTTGCCTGCTGCGCCCCCAACAACCGTAATGTAAGTCATGCCCGAGATACTGGAACAAGGGACTTCAGTTACTGACAATTCTATAGAAGCAAAGTGGTCTTGTCAACCTCAACGCTAATAATGTGGTTTCTGCCGACTGCCTTCTCATTGGATCTGTTACTGGGCATTAAATGGCATTGAGTATAAGTTGAGTGGTTACATGTTGGGCCCAGGTTTGAGATTGATATTGGGATGTTGATAATTGCGGGGTCGGGGGTTGTGGTTTTGTGTTGTTTTCGTTTTTCATTTTGCGTAGTATATGCGCAGATTAGGTAATCTAGAACTAATGTCATGGTTTTTCCATTAATACTAAGCCTTTATGGCTTTACGTTTTTGCCTTCTGGTGATTTTACACACAGTCCTTTGTATGGTGCTAACATCTGAGAGCAGATACCACTTACATCTTTAAGTGTATGAGGTGAGCAGTTCAACTTGTACCAAAAACATTCACATAGTTAACCGAAGAGGGTGGCATTGTTTCCGCAATCCACATTGAATGTTGTCGTGAGCAGGGTTAGGGTCGGAACACTTATTCGAACACCTGTAGCTACCCCACATTTTCACCCATACTAAAAAAGTTCTTCAGCATTCACTTCACATCCATCACCTCTCCCACAATGGCAAAAAAAGACAAGAAAAACCCTGACAAAAAGTTGCGGGTCGCTGAAAAGACAGCTCGAAAGTCCGCGCAGAAAGAAAAGAAAGTCAGCAAAAAAGGACCCAAAGACATCATCGACACAGACGACCAAGACATCGACGCCGTCCTCGAAGAATACGCGCGCAAGCAAGCACAATTCCTCAAAGTCACCGAGACCATCCTCGACGCTCCGCCCCCCGTTCGCTCGGGAGCCACCCTCACCCCTTCCCCTGCAAGCAGCAACGAGCTCTTCCTCTTCGCCGGCGAAACCTTCAACGGCTCCCTCGCCTCCTTCTTCAACGACCTCAATATCTTCAACACCGCTATGGGGACATGGAGGGGTATCACCAGTCCGAACTCACCGCTGCCGAGATCCGGACATTGGGTTTGTGGCAGCCCACACTCGGGCGGAACGCTGTGGTTGTTTGGGGGCGAGTTCTCGAGCCCGAAACAGAATACGTTCTACCACTACAATGACTTCTGGAGCTTTGAGTGTAAGTCTCGCGAGTGGGCGCGGGTGGAGGTGAAGGGGAAGGCGCCGCCGGCAAGGAGTGGGCATCGCATGGTCGCGTGGAAAAGTTTCATTGTCCTGTGGGGGGGCTTCCAGGATACGTCGGCAAGTACGAAGTATTTGGGGGATCTGTGGGTGTTTAATGTTGTCACGTACACGTGGACACAGATCGTGTTGCCGGCACATGCGCAGCGCCCCGATGCGAGGAGTTCGTTCTCATTGTTGCCGCACGAGCAGGGCGCGGTACTGTTCGGCGGGTACTCAAAGACTAAGGTCGCCAACGCGCAGAAGAAGGGAGGGAAGATGGCGGTGAGCGAGATGGGGAATGTGCACGAGGACAGTTGGCTATTAAGGCTCGACCAGGAGGATCTTACAAAAATCAGGTGGGAACGGAGAAAGAGACCTGGAAATGCGCCAAATCCTAAGCGTGTGGGCGTCACTATGGCAGCACACAAGGGTCGTGGGATCATGTTCGGTGGTGTGCACGACAAGGCGGAAACAGACGAGGGTCTGGAATCGATGTTCTTTAATGAGTTATTTGCGTGGAGTGTCGAGAGGAATCGGTTTTTTCCCTTGGTGCTTCGGAAGCCGAGACAACAGAAGAGAGTGGCTGATCAACGAGGTGGAGGAGGGCGAAGAGATAGAGGGCGGGAGAATGAAGAGGAGCTGTTGCGCAACCTGGCACGACTGGAGGCAGAACAGGCTGGTAAATCGGCGGAAGAGATACAGGAAGAGGAGGACAGGAAGAATGCAGAGGAGGAAAGGGAGAGAATTGCGGCGCTACAGCAGTCGGAGCTTAGTCTAGCCCTACCTAGCCCAAGGATGCATACTGCTCTGGCGGTCCAAGACGATGTATTATATATCTATGGCGGCACATTTGAGAAGGATGATCGCGAAATCTGCTTTGACGAGATGTATGCCATTGATCTGGGGAAGCTGGATGGCGTGCGAACGATCTTTAGCCGGCAGACTGAGATTGAATGGGTTGATTCGGAGAGTGAGGAGGAAGATGATGAGGAGGAAGATGAGGACGATAGCGAAGAGGAAGGGGTGGAGGAGGTTAAGAAACCGAAGATCAGCGAAGAAGAGCTGGAAGCTAGACGTGCTGAGAAGGCAAAGGTTTGCAACTACCCATAACTCTCATATCACGCATCCTACTGACACCATTACAGAGAAAAGCCAAAGCGGCACCTTCCCCGGAAGCCCCAGAGGAACCCGCAGTTGCAGAAGACCAGGAAGAACCCGAACACCTCGCAACAGAAGACCCCACACCACACCCACGGCCCTTCGAGTCATTGCGCGAATTCTTTGCGCGCACATCCAGCGAATGGCAACAGATTCTTATCGAACAATCTGAATCTAGCGGGCGGGCCGCAATGAAGACGGTCAAGGAACTGCGGAAAGACGCGTTCGCGACCGCGGAAGAGAAATGGTGGGCATGTAGAGAGGAGATTAGAGCGCTCGAAGACGAGCAGGAGGAAGCAGGTATTGGGGAGGTGGTTAATCTGGAGGATAAGTCGGGTGCTAGCGGTGGCATTGGGAGGAGGCGGTAATCTCCGTAGGTGTAATGTAGATATAGGACCGGGCTCCAGACTACTCCAGTCGACTACCTATGCCCAGTATTTTTGTTTATACCCAAATCGTACATCTAATTGTCTCGTGTCCAGTCTCTTGCAACTAGACACAAAACAAATATCTATGTAGAAGCATCATCATCACAGCTTCCGCCCGCGCAATATAATACAGCCTCCCATCCTACGCTTTCCCCTCCCCCTCCCCCTCCCCCTCCTCCCCCTCTCCCCGTATACTCTGCATCATCTCATACAGCTGGCCAACCTGCTCATCACTCATCTTCTCGATTTTCCCCCGATCCAGCTTCTCACCCCTCCACGCATCGCCCTCGAGCTTTTGTGCGTACAGTTGCCACTCCGTCAGGAACCCCACGATGTGCACGGGATTGTCGATATCCCGGTGTAGTCGGAACTCGGACTTGACGTATTCGTCGCCCAGCACACGCAACTCTGCCGGTAACTTTTGGCGGTGCGTTCGCAGGAGTCGGCGGTAGAGTTGGAGGGGCGGGAGGAGTGCTGGGGGTGTTAGCGGAGAGGGCGGGAGGGGGGCAGGGAGGTACCGAGAGACGGCTTTTTGAGGAGTGTGGACCGCAGGTGCGAGGCAAGGCGGGGGACGGCGGGGAGCATGCTGGGTATGTGGAGTTTCGAAGGTACCTGGTTGACGGGTTTTAGGCGACGGAGGTTGCCGAGGTTCGGAGATGTGCGTTGACGGAGCGAAGTACTCTAGCTTGTTGTTTGGGTCCGGTAAAGTGGTCAAAATACCATTTCAAAGATGTCGTGCATGAAATTAATGGAATTAGGTAACTTCATGCACACCAACACCCAATTTCAGTAGTTATACACCACAACATCGTGGTACAGCCCCGTGTAGTAGTCAACATTATTTGACAGGTACCAACTAGCGGAATTGATTGTTTATGCGCACGAGTTGGGGATTTTGGAACTTGATATCGATGTGCATACCTTAGTATCATTACGGTAAATACATAAAGACTTCTACGAGACAATTTGCCATTAAAGGGTGCCGGCAACGTGGGTGCCGTGGCCGTTGCCCTGGGATGTGTTAGAGGAGGTGAAGAATTGGGATGGGGAGCACCTCGCTTTGCGTGGAGGCGGGTGGCCCAACTCTAGTGCAAGGCCTAGGTGGAGGGAGAGATGTTAGAGTTTAGAACTACAATGTACGAACCTTTGATTATGTCCCCGGCTTGTGAGATCTGGTGGTCGGCGCACCGAAGACGCTATGGAGGACAGTGGTGGTGAGGATAAGGGGCTGGTGGAAGCGCATACTGCTGGATGGATTGTGGGTGGAAGAATTACGGGATGGAGAGAATTGCTTGGGGAATTTGGGGTGATATTATACCGTTGGATGCCTTGTCTTACAGAGGGTCCATAGACAATAGAGCACCAGAGCGGAGAACTAGAGCTGAACCACGTCCGGTAGTGGGTTCACACCATGGGAGCTAGTCTTCATGATTGAAGAGGAGAGGGCTTGGAGATGTTTTGCTATGGTGTAGTAAACCTCTCTCAATCGTGAATGCTACGTACACATCCCTGGGGAAATAATACATCTAAAGATACTCGGTGCCCACCAGAGATATTATTAATCTACTTGTAGTAGGCATTCACCGGAGGTGTGAATGATTAATGATTCGAAGTAAACTCCGCCTCACAGGTGAGGATATTTTATGGGCTTGCTGGGATTGCTAGTTTCAGAAGGTAAAGAGTTTTGACACCAAAACACCCGGATAGAAATATCAAGCCCGGTCCGCAAGCCTAGTTTTTACATTTCTATTATATCAGCAGGAAAGCTGGGATCGTGGGCGCACGAGTTCAATGAAAGTCATGTGTATCACGGGCACATTAGGTGAATTCTCCTTCTCCGGCTCCTTCTACTTCAGCGTCTTAGTTTTAATTCCAGATTTGGACTATCACCCATCCCCCTACAATCTGCATAGTGTGCATCTCGCTCGCGTTCGCTTATAGCCGCCCTGTCACCTAGAGACGAGAAAGCGTGGTCCTCCAGGGAATGCATACTGGCACCCCATATACTAGTTGAAGGGTCCTTCCGGTTTCGTCACGGTATCCACCGATGTTTCTAGTAGCTATAATGGGAAAGATATAGATTCAGGCTAAAGTGAACTAGTGACGGTTTCCTACGCAGTCTTCACGATCTGCCCCCAACATCCGCCATGGGTGACGTAGAGAAGTAGTGCAATCTACACCCGAAAGTCCATTCCTACTGTATCATTCGTTCCTTTCATCTAGCCTGCCGCTAAATTACTAACTGTAGGGCCCAGTCAAATCTAAGCGAGAATCCTCACTCATTTCCGCACAGTTGTTAATAGATCTACAGTGATCACACTTTTATCTCTTTTTCTCGGCGCGGTCGGTGCCGGGCGGGACCCAAATCGCCAGCGAATTTGAGGACTTTGGCATCACCGCTCACTCAAGCGACGACTTGATATGTGTACGGTACACCCATTGGCAATGATTCTAGATAGTGGAGAAGGTGGGATAGTACCGAAGTACCTGCATGCTCCTCACTAGTGACCGTGTGATTCTAGTGCAATGCATGGGAATCACGGAGGATATCAATTTGTGGTTGGGATACAGGATAGAAACATCACAGGGCAGAGATACCACAGAGAGTTTGTTGATATTTGATGGGGCTTTGGTATCGGCTATGCGAGTGACTGCGTGTCATAAGCCTTGATCAGAAGGCCTCGCGCGCCGATCGACAGGATAAACCCCTAGCTAAATCTTCCAATAGTGGGGCCAAGATACGTACTAAGTATCCATTTGAACTGCACAGTCTCGATATGCACCGTACAAGGCGCCCGGGTCCATAGGGCACAATGCTGTAATACTGCAACATGTACGCGGAGTTGATAGCCAGAACCGGTATATCTCAGAAGTAGATAAAGAGAAGAGCAGGCAACAGCGCGCGATAAGTAAATGTCCTATCGGAATTCAAACCTGAGGGCGTATGGATTAGCACAACTTCTGGGTCTGGTCTACGTAAAAGGGGGGTTGCAACTTGTGTTTCTTCGCAAGGTTCTTCTCTTGGTGGTTCTTAGGGCTTTTGCGGAACTTTTATTATAAATAGAAGGCAGTAGAGATGGGGACAACGAGGGCTTTGACGGATAAGAGGCGTGATGAACTGTCGTAGGAATTCTGGGTTAGGGCTTCTCCGCCAGTGGACTGTTGCCTGCCGCCTGCGCCAAAGCGTGAGCTATCTTAATGATATGGCACCTGCCAGGTGTAGCTAGATACCTAACCAATCCTGTGCGGGAAGGTAAACCCACCCGTGGAGTCCTCGGGTGGGTTTCATAATTCTAAGGATCGAGGTCGTGTCTTACAGCATCTTAGCCTCTACTGTAGCGGTTTTGCCATTAGACTTTGCGGGGTTGACGGGTTCTCAAGGTTTGGCAGCGGGGGTTTGTTTGGCATGACGACGGCGGCGTTCCGCGAGCCCCGCTGAATTACTTTCAAGCCACACCTCTTCATCATGACATCGTCATATAGTAACATGTTTCTCCGGTGACGTTTAAGGATAAGCATGCTCGTATATATGTAGCCATATCCAAAACATTGACCATCCAGCAGCTCAAACCTACATCTATCACTTCGACCACGATTATCGCAATACAACAAACCAGCAACTCCATTGCATATTTCCCAAACTGGAATACATAATGTCGGGCATCTTCAACAGCAAGGACACCAAGCGTCCTGGAGAGCTTGGCTTCGAGTACGGCACGAGCGAGATGCTCACAGCCCAAGACCTGGCCGACGCCGTTTACGAAGACCCCCATGATCTCAGATCAGCCGGATCTGGTGGTTCTAAGGTTTTATTTCCCCAGTGAGCGCTGGTCAATCGGAAATGCTTACACATTTACCAGCCGATGATGCGAGATCACCACGGGGGGATGAATCCCGCTAAGGCATTTACATCGGAGGGCTCGGTGGGGAAAAAATTCAATGGTCCGAGCAACGACGATTACCTTACAATCTATCCCACAGAGAGTTGGTGCTGACTTGAGAGGACAGCGGATGGAACATTGGGTTCGGTTCCGCAAAAGGCCGGAGGTGTCTTCGATAAGGAGGGTGCGGTCGGGAAACAATTTACGGACAAGGGAGCGATTGGCGGTACTGTTGATTCGATGTTGGGGGAGAAGAAAGGGAAGAAATAATTATAATATTGATGTTCTTTGAGTGGGGAGGAATCGTAAGAGAGAATTAGTTTATATGAACTTTTGGAGTCTAAAGTAATGCTATTGTTTATGCTACATCTTATTTCTGGAATGAAAGATAAGATGCTCAATGCAGTAAGACAGCCTAATTTAGAAATTAATTGTCCAGAAACAGCCAGAACTGTGCACGCAATGTTGAATGTACGATGCAGATGCAATCTCTTGATCTATCTAGAGGTAAAATCTACGTTTTATATAAAATGAGAGTCTAGAGATCCAGCGGAGGTCCCGCGGAGATAGTCGATGTGGTGATCAGAGTGGCGTGTGGCTTGGCGCGTGGCAAAAGTGAGAATCTGTGTATGGGTGTATCGCTCCAAATAACTCCGAGAGACCTCTAGACGTCGTTTTAGACCATATAGTAACACGCAACAACATTTTCCGAGTGAGAGTACATGTTTGACTGGGACCGAGTTTTTCCACGATCAGCTCTCCTCCAGATTTTTGCTGGACTGCAGCTGGTCCTTGTTAGCCTCTCTTCGCTTCCTCTTTCAGACCAATAGTCGTCGAGTGATGCGTGATGTTAGAGAATCGCCGGGAATCGCCGTCAGAACCCCACACAACCTGAAGCTTCTAAACCCCGCACCGCGGCGTCCTACGTAAATGCGACCTCTCAGCTCTTTCGCGCTCCGAAGGAACAACCTCCTCCCCACAATTGCTCGATATACACCTTCTGTCACCGTCGCCACCATGTCTACCATATCACGAATCCCCGTTCCCGCAGCCGAGCCTGTAAAGGAGGAATCCTACCGCGTAGTTGGTGCGCATTCTTCCTAGCTCCCCTGTCCAATAAGAGCTCACTGATGCCCCCCAATAGGCGGACTCAAAATTATCGATCGCTGGTTCAAGGTTCCACTTGACTACGCGCGTCCTGAGGGCGAGAGTATTCGCGTCTTTGCGAGAAGCGCGGTACCAAATAAAAATAACGATGATGGAGAAGCCGGGGGGAAGCTACCGATTTGTTTGCGCACCTGGTCGGGTATCTGCGGAGTAAGTTACGTGCTGATTTAGAGGGAACTGATAGGTATCTATCTCCAAGGTCAGTTCTTCTTTTGTGGGAAATACGGAGGAGTACTGATGGAAATAGGTGGACCTGGTTTCGAATGCGCACCTCCGAAATCGCATCCGCTCACAGAATTCTTTATCGGAAAGGGATTCCAGATGTTATATATTGACCAGCGGGGAACGGGGCTGAGCACACCAATTGATGCGGATGCGCTTACCAAGTATAGGTCAGTGAAGTTCCAGGCGGAGTATCTGAAGATGATGCGTGCGGACAACATTGGTATACTCCGCCTGAACTTACGACGAGAGGGAAGCTGACGTAGGGATAGTTCGAGACTGTGAAGCTATACGGAAAAATCTGTTGGGGCATAAAGAGAAAGAGGAGGAGAGGAAGTGGACGGTGCATGGACAGAGCTTCGGCGGGTTCTGCGCTGTCACTTACCTCAGCTTCTAGTATGTTATTTTTAAATTTGGAATCGGAGAGTGCTGATTATGATAGCCCTGAAGGATTGAAGGAAGGTATATCATCCGTGTACTTTCCTCGTAATTTATAGACTGACATATAAAGTGTTTACAACCGGCGGTATGCCCCCACTCGTCAACAATCCGGATCAAGTTTATGAGCGAACCTACCAGAAGCTCGCCGAACGCAACCAGGTATACTATAAGAAATACCCGCAAGATGTCCAAGCGGTGCAACAAATCATTGCCTACTTGGACCGCAACAATGTCACTCTCCCCAGCGGCGGGAAGTTGACGAAGGAACGTTTCCTGGATCTTGGACTTGCATTTGGAGGCCATGGTGGAATCGATAATATACACCGTTGTCTCGCCCATCTAGGGGATTAAGAGGGAGCTAATAGTGTATAGGCATTGTCCAACACGCTGCCAACGATCTTGAACTCTACGATTCTCTCACGCTTAAACTCAAGCAAACCATTGAATCCCAGCAGTCATTCGATGGAAACCCCATCTACGCGCTCCTCCACGAAGCATGTTATTGTCAAGGGTACTCACCCACTCTATCCTCTTCTTCAAAATACCTAACTCGTTCAGTGAGGCATCTGATTGGTCCGCCTCTCGCACTCTTCCCCAGAGCTGGTCAACTTCCATACCTGTTCTCTTCACTGGTGAAATGATTTACCCGCACATGTTTTCCAACTACCACGAGCTGTCCAAATTCCGACCTGTGGTAGAGCTCCTGGCAAAAGAGAAGGAATGGCCGCTGCTGTATGATGTCGATCAACTGAAGAAGAATGAGGTACCCGTGTATACGGCGAACTTTATTGATGATATGTATGTGGCGTGGGATCTGAGTATGGAGACGGTGAGAACCATCAAGGGCGCCAAGAGCTACGACACAAATGTACTTCACCACAACGCTGTGCGGGTCCGGACTGATGGGGTCATGGGGGAACTCTGGAGGTTGAGGAATGGCGAGGTTGACTAGAAGACTAGAGTGTGTGTGATAGCTTGTGTATCCAGATGTCGAGGGATTTGTAGTGATGACCGATTTTCGCTACTCTAGGTTTGCGCTAGATTTCGATCTTAAGTAGCAGAGATTACTAGCGGACTATCCCTTATTGTAGATCAACTGCAATTCATAGTGTCGTGCACTTTCGCTTGTTCTCGTCCCTGGCATCCAGCACGCCCTCATTTCAGCGTCTGCATGAACGTCATCTCATGCATCGAAATATAGTACCTCGTTCCTGCCGTATCATGCTAGTTGTTGCCCATCCCTAACAAACTCAGACGCACCAAGACGCACCAAGAAGCGCCTACAGATTACGTTTCTCCTCATGCCTCATTTATCCGCGGCCACCCGGCTCGTACAAATAACGCGCGACTCCGGACCGTTACATCCAACCGCCGTCACTAACGACCGATATTCCGTCATTTGTGCGTGTGGATGAGAGGGATCAGGAGAAGGAATGTTGAGTACCGCTTTACCATTTGCTCTCCACCATCGGTTGAGCAAAGAACGCTCCTGCAGGGCGTCGTCACCTGCCCCGGTCCTCGGCTCCTCCAATTCCCACTTCAACTCTAACTCTTGTCACGGCTCCCGCCTTCTCCTCTCCCCCTCCCAACCCCACTACGGGACATGAAGCAATTTCTCTGTACTGGGCTATGAGGAAGAGGGTGTGGTGTCCATATATGTATGCTAAGGGAACAATCTGCGATTTGAACCGAGTGCGAATGCCAGATCTGCCGAGATTTGGCGCCGGTAGCGGGTTGTAGATATGTCTCGCAGGATGTAACTGAGTGCATCTCGAAGGAGAATAAAAGAGCTTCCCAGCCCGCCCCCGCTCTTAACCTCATCTATCCAATTCTCTCCCACTTGAAGATCTCAATTCAGACTGCCCCTCAACAAATTGACCTGTGCACAGCGAACAGCATGAATACCTAGAAAGCTTATTGACATCCAAAAATAACGGATGACTTTAAAATAACAACCAGGAAGTGTCTGACTGCATGTAGTGTCAGAAGAAATCGGTATGAAACGAGTGAACGATAGTATAGTCCTGACCGAATATCAGTCTTTTTTTTTTGTCTACCAGAGTGTATGAAGATATATATATGAAAATAGAATATAGCAGGGTTGTGGTGCTATCAGGTTTCGCTCCACATCGCTTGAATCATCCATCACCCAATCTCCTCCTGTTCAACCCGCCCCAAAAACCCCAACATGTCGATAAAACCTGCGCCCACAGCCCTTTCACTCCAAAAACAAAAAGAAAAATCAAGATGTCAGGACCGCGGCCACGAACACACATACATATACAATCGAATGAGTTAGTCGATAAAGAAAAAGGAAACCCCCCAGAGAAAAGGAATGTAGAGAGCAAGATCCACAAATCCAGATGCAGAAACATATCCAACAAGCAACAATCCGAGCTTACACCTCCGCCCATTTCAAATTTCCCTGCTCCACTCACTCAACTCGCTCCCGCATTTAATCTCTCCTCCGATTCCGCTCATCTTCAGCTGGGCTGTTGGGGAATTCCATATGTTCTGGCAAGCCTGGCGTATATATCTCGACGGGATCGTAATTCTGACTCGGTAGCTCGCTCAATCGGTGAGGATTTCTCTCCTCCACTGTGTGTCCCGTGTGATCTGCCATCAAACTCTGCCCAGTGTGATCCGCCATTAAACTCTCGTGCCCTTGCTTCCCGGCGTAAAACGTGTCTCTTTGGGGTGGCGGAGATCCTACAGCCATCGAGTACCTAGGGTCGATAGTAGGGTCTTGATACATAGGAGGTTGCTGGTCGTTTTTGGCGGCAGCAATTTCGGCGTCTGCTGCAATCCTTTCCTTATCCCTGAGTTCTTCCGCCTTCTTTTTGCGGCCGATAAGGAAAAAGAGGAGGCCCACGAGGGCAAACGCTCCGATCGCGCCGATGACGATACCGGCGACTGCACCACCCGAGAGGCCGCTACTGCCCCCGCTACTAGTGCTGCTATCTGTGGAGGCGGCAGGGGTAGCGGAAGTGGTACTTGGAGTATTGCCTGACTCGCCGGGTATTTTCTCGCCAGGCGAAAGGGAGTAGTCGACCTTTTTGGCTCTACTCTTTACACCTGCGAGGGTATTCTTGCTGGTGTTGACGTTGATAACACCTACCATGTTGTATTTCTTGCATGAGTCCGGGGCCGAGCAGTAAAACCAGATTGGATCAGTGGTAGAAACGACAATATCATAGAGTTGGGGCTTTGGGTGGTTAGCCGATGTTGATATTGGAGGATAGGTAAGTAAACTCACATTATTTGGATCCGAGACTACATAGAATCCGGACCACCACAGCTCGTTCGATGGATGACCGGCAAGATTATAGGGGATACAAGGAGAACTAGGATCCATCAGTACGACGGAATGGTTTGCTGGGTACATCTCAAAGACTAAAATATTTATTATTAGATGCTCATTCTTCACCGGTAGCACGAAAGAGAGCTGAACTACTTACTTATCTTATCGCCCAAATTCGCCTTCGTCTCCTCAGGGTCAAACGCATGCTGTCCTATCGGCCATCCAACCTTGACAGTGTGTGTAGCTGCTGGCGCTGAACTAGTTGCAGACGCTGATGACTGAGCGAACACGACGGAAGCCATCGCTATGATCGCCAGTGCTGTGATAGGTTGTAACTTCATAATGTCGTTGAGATTTTTTGAAAATTTCCTCTCCTCTTCCCGATTTCCGTCTTATCCTCCAATTTCGAGCGCCTTAATATGCGCTAAAAATATAAAGTCGGACTGAAGCCTGTTATGCGATATCGGAGGCGCCCGGTAACTTTTTGTTGTATTAGTTGTCCTGATCCTCTTTCTCCGTTGAAGGTTTGTCGGACGAATTCGAACTGTCCTCGTTGATTAATCGAATTCTTTGATCCTTTCCGACAAGATACGATCGGTTGCTGAACGAGCGTCGAGCAAGCAAAGTTGCCACGATATTCGAGAAAGGTAAAGAGAGAAAACACGAAGAGGGGAAATAGTAGGGGGGCAAGGAGGGTTGTTTTAACAGAACGACCCAGATTTTGCCAACAGAGCTTCCCTATGGAATTGCTTCGCCTTGCCCTCTGCCGATCTGACCCTCGCCCGCTATGGATAGCAGTGGATCCCAGCTGGTAGACCAGGGCCTGTGATAGGCTGCTGGGTAATTATTGACATGAATTATGCGTCAAGGTCCAAATTTCCCTCCACACACATGCTTGTTGATTTTTCAAAAGCAAAAGCAAAATCCTCTCCAGTAACAGCCTCTTGTCCTTTTTATTTTCTCAATTCCAGACTTGTTTTTATTTCACCCTCCCGATAGAAACAGCATTCATCGATATATTCAGCGATTCAGTGAGATGCTATTCTGGCTGCAAAGCCTCACCGGTGGCAAGCAGACACATGTTGGAAGTGTGTCAGCCGATTGCTGATTCCACCAATTTAAGCCAATCCGGACAAACTGACTGGATCGGGATCGAGAGTACGCGCAGTCTCTTAGCGGCTAATGCACCACTGTAGAGAGCACAATTTTACATACATTGTCACACATCTCCAGATTTAAACCGTCAATAGATGCTGCCGCCAGCCTTCGTTCGGTACCAAAGCTTCCTTTCCGTGGGATCCCGTTCATGTCTCCGGGTCATGTCTGGAATATAGCATTCCCCTGACCGTCAAAGAGGCTGTGTCGTAGGTGGGGTATTCCGCAACACATGATGATATCAATAAAAACCCCTGTGATAAACGATATTGGACGTTTATCTTCCTTCCCCAGTCCTGGCTAAACAATCGCCTATTTGATGCTCTAAACTTAATAGGTACTACGATGCATTAATACATATATTGCCCCACTATCAGCGAGATACACACAAAAAGAGGGTCTACCTTCGAGGACTTTAACACGCCATTGCTGGTCTGGGCAGAAAGAACAGGTAAGGATACCATTTCTCGCACATAAATAAAGCGAGAACCCGTGACAGCGTCTATATCTACCGTTACATCCTCTCGCAGTTACAAGAGTTCCATCTAACGGCAGGCTGCCGAGGCCGACGTCGGTTTAGACTGGATCGTAATCATACGGCATGACTAGTCAGCATTGGCCAAGGGCTAGCGTTTGAACTTGTCGCGAACAAGGAGATCTCGCGAACAAGCGACCAACGGCGGGCACGGTCAGGCCGGCCACGGTCAGGCCGGCCACTAGAGAATGGTGTGTAACCTAGCAACTATGCTAAACATGAAGCGTCTTACATTTTGTATAGACCTCCGAACATAGACCCCCGCTGCGCGATGCGAACTTCGACTTCGAGCCTTCGACGAACTATAGAATTAACATTTGTCTACAGTGTGTGTGAAATCCGCAGCTCAGCTGCTGCTGTCCCCGTCATGTACTACATTTGTACATATGTCATCTTCAGCCCTAAACAAATATAGAGCCACCAACATGAAGATAACGATCGGCAAATCGGATCCTTCGAAGAACTCACACATCACACCACCGCAACTGTCCATGCGAGAAAACGATAGGTGTCCACGTCATGACATGCACGCTGTGAACCCCTCGCGTTCCAGCCACCAGCCCATCGGAAAGACGCGTAAGTCCGTGCGGTTCTAGATCATGTCTAGAGTTGTCTTCTGGGAAGGAATGGAAAGGAATATTGTGCTTGTTGCGTCGTTCCCAGGGGATTCGTCGCTCGCAAGCCCGTCTGGTTTGGGACGAGGGCATTGCACTGTTGGGAACTACATTGCTTTTGCTGCGTCGGAAACAAGTTAGTCCCAGAAAAGCAAACCTGCAGAACGTTTTCTCGGGAGATTCGGCACCGCAGCTTTGGTGCGGGTTTCCGTCTGGTCTGGTGATAGATACGAAGTACTCACCCGTTCGTTTGACTGCACAGTTATCACCAATCTACCGATGTCATGTACACTCACATACCAACTCTGAGTACTTGTACTTAGTATCTATTCACCGAGTAATTTTCCGACGGCTGCTTGCCTTCGGCTTCCTCACCTGTGAATGAACTCCGTCCGTATGTATTCAGCCTTAGTGCTGAGCACGGGGGGCGTGCATGTGTGCAATAATCGTAACCTCAAAAACAGGTAACGGGGTTCCGTAGAACGTGGGATTATCAAGATGTCCTACTCTACAATGCCTCATATGCAGTCAGCACCAGATCGTGTGGAAGCAAAGCTGGAAAGCCCTCTCAAGCGACTCATCTTCAATCCCAACTGACCAAACGAAGCAGATTTGACAGATCAATAGAATTTGAAACCACAGAGATAGAATTACACTCGGCGAGTCCGAGTGACAGCTACATGCGCCTAGTGCAACTAAGATTCAATTGGGATAACTTATTTTTCTTGGCTTTTTAGACATTATAAAGCCCTATTTTTATTATTTTATGCTATCGATCTCATGTGTAGCATACGCAAGCTATCGCTCCTGATATTCAGCATCTTTCGACAGTAGGTATGTCTTGTCAGAATAACTCCGCCCGTATGGAAGCTGACCGCATGCTCGTCCGAAAGAAATGGACACCGAAATACTTATAAATACAGGCCTCATCCTATAATCTAAGCCTCATATAATCCAACGCACCAACCAGCGGAGACAGTTCAGCCCAGCCACAGTCAAGGAACACGGGATAACGGACAACAATATTATTAGCTCTACACTTGGTGGGTTTTCTTTAACTCTCTAGAGGCGGGGAAGGATATGGACGTGGCTGAGGCCTAGGAGGAGGTTGGGGGTGTGGCTGTGGCTGTGGCCTAGGCGAAGGCGGAGGAGTAGGATACGGATTTAACATCTAGCAGCTGATTGATATCTGATGGGCTGGTGAGTAAGCGCTGTGCTGCGAGGTTTTTTTGGGGGTCTCACTCATGGTAGTGGCTGATAGAAAGTGATGATAGAGGTATTGGCCTCATCTCATCTTGATTGCAAAGCATTAATTTCAGCTCCAACGCGACCACATTGCCAGAAAGTCGTGGAAAACCCGGATTATTTTGTAACAGTACCGTACTACAATGGACAAGGAAATGACACACGTACTGTCTCAAGACGACTCGAACTTTGAATATACGCTGCCTAGTGCGTGCTACGCTGCTCGAAGTGTTACCATTGCTCTTATACAAATAGGTACCAAGGTATACACTGCGTAAAAGCAAACAACGCAACATTGATTAATAGTACAAGGCTGTTTCTCAACGGAGGACAAACTGGGATCCTCTAATGCCTTCCGCCTGGATTCGCGGCACGGAGGACTATTGTTTCTCTTTTAGAAGTAATATCAGGTGGAGCAGAGTTCCGTTGGTTGTGCACCACCTTTCGGTTCTCAACAACTGCCCCATTTGCTTGAGAAAGTACTCTAGCTCCCCCCATTGCGAGCGGTTCTTTCAGGCCTCCCGCATCGAACCCCTATTTCCAGGTAGGCCGCTCTCCATCTCCGAAGGGTTTCTCGGCCCTCCACTAGCTCAGGCAGAACGTGCCCCGTCTCCGTAGCTCTGAATTGTGAAAAAGGAGGCGACGCTTAGAATTGGCCAAACCATGAATCTCCAACTCCACTCGCCGCCGTTCAGCGCACGTCCCTTACTAGCATATCCCCTAGAGAGACGTACGAGTCCGCCGAATCGACGAGTTCAAGTTCATGGTTCGTCGGCGGTAGTGGCGGCGTCCACTTCACCGGCGGCTTCCACTATCTGAAAAACACTCGCAAAGTCGGTAGACAGAGCACAAGAGGCCGCACACACATAGCTTCCGCCATCGACATAAGACGAATTTCCAAAATTCTCCCTCGCTCTTGCTCTAAATTGGAGGGTTTCGTTTTCAACCTTGCTTTTGTCGGTGTCGGGTCCAAATCCGAAGACAGATATCATCCGGACGGCGCAACCAGCGATGCCAATTTCCAGTGAGCAGGCTCAAGACCAATATAAAGACAAAGGCTTGAATGCCCTTGCGATGGAGCGGGACGTGGCAGAAGATAATGGGGACGAGAAGAACTGTGGCAATATGTTGGGAGTGACTAAAGATTGATGAGGGGCACACTACACTTATCATATCAGAGACTACGTGTCATACATTGGCCCACGGCAGAGCGAATGGGTCCGTTTGAGCGGTCACTTTTCCAGTGCAAGTTTCCAATTCCTTTCCCATGGCATACACCAAACATGTTGATTCCCATACACAGGAAAAAAGAGATCATTACAATACAACAGAAGTTACTATCATGACCATCCGTACATGGTTGGGTAGGTGGCTAGCCCGGCGGATATCCACGTACATACACATGAGGCAGCCTTTGGTGGACCACATCACCATGATCCAGGCCAGCTGGTTGAGGGAGTCTGGACCAGTGCAGCCCCTATCAACCCTAGACCCTAGTGCATATGGGGATGCCTTGAAACCAGCAATCCAGTATTCTTATATTCTGGGGTAGAAGGTGAAGATGACACAAGAGATATGGGGCCGTGAAGATAGACGACACAAAGATAATGCTATCAGTGGGCGAGAGTGGAATGTTTCCCTTTCAACGAGTAACAAACTGACAGGATATATAGAGGTGGTGGTTCGTTTAAAGTAGTTCCCCTACTTAAAGCGACTCCACATTCTCGGATAGTTTATCCAGTATGTCTAACTAGTTGTGCCCGAGCTAAACTCGGTTCATTTTTGATCAAAACGCGCTCCCGAAAATGCAATAGCACGTGTCTGGAAATGTTAAGCGGGAAACTGAGACGCTCTCGAAACTTCGAAGACAAAGCAACATATTTGAAGGAACCGAAGTTCTGGTCAATATCCTCGATCGACTACAGCAACAAGCCCCGAAACGAGAACACTGGATCTAGTTATCGCGGCCGAGAGCACCGTGTGGATTGCAGACGGATGCCATTGGGGCGCTCCGCAACCATATGCGTCTGGTTTACCACTGAGAGCGGTGCACCCTTGCTGGTACCACGTGTCCGTGATTAGTAGACGACAGGGAGCAGAACAGACTATTCTGATAGTAAAACCAGTTCTATACGTGAGTTGTGTGTTAACCGTTTCGAGGGTTCGACACATGCGAAAAAGTGGCAGATGGTATGCCTAGCGGCAACCCTTATGGCCACCGTTAAACTCTGAATCTCCTAAATGAGCTGTCAGCGATGAGCAAGGAAACTTACTAACTGATGATGGAGAAGATCTATTGTTTCGAGAAGAATCATAACCCCGGGCAATGTGTATAGTAACCCTACTTCGCGCAGATTTCTAATCTTCACGGAATCCTACACCACCTGGGACAACTGGTCTCAAGACTTCCAATACCGCCGTTATTCCAGCCCACTACTATGTGGAGGCTGTCGGCCCCTATAAATTTTGATTCACCTGCGGAAATTCCTGTATAGTACTGTCCGGATTGTGGGTTCAGAGGCCCTTTCCATCCCTGAGCCTCACAGGTTTGGATCCCGCGCAGAATTTTTGGCCAGTATCACATGGATTATCGGTTTCCTGGCTTACTGATGACTCGCATCTTGCATTTTTCTCGCATTCGCACCGTTTTTTTGCGGCTGCACGGGATGTGGAATTTCCATACTCCCTTCTTTAACTTCAGTCTTTCGATTTTGACATAGTTGAACAAAACGAAACAAATACAAAAGAAGTATAACATTGATAGAAGATCCAAAAAGATAGAAAGAACGATGCAGTAAAAGCACCCGCCGCTAATGGTACCCGTACTCCTCCATCATTTATCTCAGCCATCCGCAGTATGCTGGTTCATTCACACCTCCGTAACCAAATCCTCCAAGTTGCCGTTCACCAGCCTGAACCCACCCTCCAACATCTGTTCAGTCAATCAATAATGTAACCAAGAGCCCCCAACTAAAGACACCCGTATCCTCCACCCCCCTCCCCCATCACCCGTGGGCGGTATGGTATCCTGCATCAACCCCCGTAATAATCTTCAAGTGCTCTGTCACATTCCTCTGTCATCTGCTCATAGTTAGTGGATGTAACCAGAAACCAACGGAAATGTGTGTGGAATCTTAGCCTCCTGGCTTTTACCGAGCTCGTCAAGTAACAAATGGTAGTATGGGTTGTCGGCGTTACTACTGCCAGCATTACGGCCAGATGCAAACTTTGCAATAAGATCTAAGATCTAATAGTGGTGGTCTGACAGCCCACGCCCGAGATATCTCTAATCCGAAAATAAGAGCAAAGAGCAAAAGAAATGATTGAATCTTTAGTCTTTTGCAACACGGTGCTTCATTCAAGCAAAACGTCCCCTCATCATCTTGAGCTCATATCTGTCCATTTATTTATCGAAACCATCTGAAGATGGTTAGAGAGAATGTGAGGCAAATTCTTCAAGTTGCCTGGATGCCTGGTGCAGTAACGATACTGCATAGAATCTGCTCACAATCATCAAAGGTAAAAACATAGTTAAAAGAAAGGAGATAGATGTATAAATCGATTTCAAGATTTTCTTCATCTCTTCTTAGTGATTTAGTTTTTGTTGAAGCTGTGATCTTTTTAATTGGTGCGTAAAGCTATCCAAACCACTCTTCATCGTTCTGACTTCGTGGTCCAGGACGTTCAATCTTGTATTGTAGTCGTCAATCTCTGCTTACAATCATTACAAATGAAAAAGATGGTTGAAATACCGAACCAATGATTCTTCCTGATTCCATCAAGAGACCATTGTTGTCGTTGGAATTAGAGACTTCCCTGATTAACGCATACATAAATCCGTTCATAAGGGCATTATCCTTAGTTGCTTCCCTGATCTGGGCATGTACTACATTGTATCGAAAGGATTAGCAGCTCGTCCTCACACCTTCCTCTGTGCAACCCTGCTCTCACCACAAGCGTAACAACCTCCTCAGTTTCACCTGGCCCATTCACAAGAGTCTCCACATAAAACTCTATCATGCTTCTGATTTGAGTGGTTGGGATGGAAAGACCGGTTTCTGTGCGCAAAGGTGTCCGCAGCCAACTTGGTGGGGTTTTTGGAAGGATCAAGATGGTAGTACCTCTGGACTTCAGTAAGCTTAGCCATAACGGTCTGAGTCATCACTGTCCTGCATGAGAGATGAAGTTGAGAGAAGAAGAGATAGGGTAGATGAATAGGATATCAGGAGTAGCGGGCACCAATACAGAACACGATGAAGTTATCGGTAAGAGGGCATCATCAGCGAAGCAAAGAGAGAAGCGTAGCAGTAGTGGGAAGTGGTGACAGTGATCTCGTAAACCAGGCCTTAGTGGAGAAACTAAGGTTCGGCTTTCGGTCCCGATCCACGCCCTCCGCCAGACTAGGAGCTAGTGTCTGCTCGGTTGTGCATGTGGATGAGTACATACGAGCTGAGTTGAGCCGTATGAACACTGATCAGAGTTTTGCTGGACAGTCAAAACTCCATGATATCACTGATATGTGGGTGCTAACGGGTGAACTGACTTAAAACATAGCCGGTAATCATAATCCCAAAAAAACCCCCCCAAGAAAACGCTGGATAATCCCTACACCTGGCTCCCAAAGACAACCTCGCTCGTCCACCTCGAGGCGGTACACCAACGTCCTTCTCCGTCCACATCTACCCTCTCCAATCCCACCTCCCACCCGCCAACACCGACCCTAATCGCCTCTATCCCTTCTTTCACCCTCCTATCGTCCTCCCTAATATTCCAAGTCCTCATTATCCGCTCGGCGACGAGATTATACGTCAATGACTTTAGCCCCTCGGTAGACCACATTGTCACTCTACTCTCGGGGAATGTCAACCCCACGCTCCGCAGCGCCGAGTCCTTCCAGATATCAAACACCCGGTGCATCGGTGCACGCGTGCAGCATGGCAGCAAGATTGTCTCTACGAGATCGAGGAGGCGCGCACGCACGTATGCGTCGTTACCGGGGGAGACTCCGGGTATCCATAGTGACGGTGGGTGAATGTAATCCGGACGTGACATTTCGAGTAGCTGGGGATTGACGCGTTGGGGATCTAGATCTTTCGAGGTGAATTGGGTTAGGTGGATTGAGCGGAGATGTTGCGGAGTCGAGAGGTGCTGGAGGATTTCAACCTTGTATGGTGTGTAAGTAACAGTGAAAAGGGGGGTAGGTAGGAGCACACACCCAATCTGCGGTGTCGACGGCAATAGAGAGTTCGCAGATGTTTTTGTATGCATTCATTAACCTGCCTAGTCCGGTGCCATCAAAGACAACACCTCCTAGCGTGGCTGTGATCTTGAGGACTTGTAAAGTGTCTCCCAGGGTATGAAGCAGGGCATCAATGAACTCGGGTAAGGGAGAGGTGGGGGAGATGAGGAAAGTGAACGCAGTTTCCAAGTCTATGTCCAGATATACAACTTCCAGCTGATTCGGCGGGATGACACCTCCCAGAAACTCCACGAGTTCTTCCTGTGTGGCCGTCACCGCCAACTTGCGAAGCTTCGTCAGCTTGATGGTGCGCTGCCTTAGCCCACAGAAAAACGCCCGTACACCGAGACAAGAACTCAATCTCAGCTCCACTAGGCGCGTGAAATCAATCGCGGCAACCAGATGCCCAATTGCAGTACCACCGACCTCCCAGTGAAGTAATTCCAACCTCGTAAGCCGAGCAAATGAAAAGCCTTCAAAGAAGCTTGTTATAACTGGCGAGGTGGAACCAACCCCCGCAATACGTATTCGGTTTCTAATTTCTTTCGTGGCATTGGTGTCGAGGGACAAGCCAGTGAGGGTGGTCTGCGACTTCCGCACCAATTCCTTGGTAATGGCAATATTGTCGACCACAAACTCAGTGGGTACATAGGGGTCCCCATAAACAGAAGCGTACATAATATCCTCAGCACTTGGTATAACATTGAAGGTAGCTGCAAATCCCAGTAGCTCTGTCGTCGCTAATTCCAACTCCAAAAATTTGCTGTCACTCTCATTCAACGTTCCCAGAGTCAAAAAGCGCAGGCCCGTCGCCCGTGCAATAGCCTTCGTGCCTACCTTAGTGCGGGTTCTGAACAGCTTGTTGAACGCAGATAATGGTTGGGGGTGGTGGTACACGATCGCCTCCAGCTGTCCGGTGTCGCACAGTTCGTCGAGCAGCGCCTCTATCTTTGGGAACAAGGAGTCGTTCCTTCCAGCAGTCGGTCCAGTATCCAGATTGACAATGTCAACCCGCCGTACAAGCACCTTGTACGTGTCCAATGCCTCCAGCAAGTTTGCGGTTCTTGCGGATTCTATATCCCGGCCGAAGGCCAATGTGATGGATCTGTAGAGCTTGTGTACGGCGACGGTGGTGAGGGCTTGGGACGTGAGAAGGAGTGCTCGGATATCGGATCTCGAGAGCTTTTCCATGATCAACCGGTGTAACTCAAGAGGGAGCGCCTCTAACCCTCCGCTGCTAATGAAATTGCCATTTTTGCGGGGTACTGCAGGGGGGCTAGGGGTGTAGTCATTAAACGGCGTGAGTGAGCAGTCGCTGTCAGAGAATGACATTCTGTCTTTCGAACAGCTTGTGTCGGATTCATTGTTGCTGTGAGTCGTACATCGTGTTATGAGGGGCTAACGTGTCTTCATGTAACCTTCACAGTTGCAAGGAAGTATGCAGGGACTGCTAAGCCATATTCATTGGCTAGCACTCGGACGAAATAGTGCAATTACGGTGATGTTAGTCAAATTGTATACTTTGATTAACGCGCTAGACGATCACATGAGTCCACAGTTCCAGCAGAGACCATCCATCAATTCGAAAAGCAATCTCAACATTACCCCCAAAACAGGTATCTATTATGTCTCAACTCCCAAACCCCAAAACTCCAAAAGCAACCCCCTATCCTAAAATGTAGCGCCACCAATAACAAACAACCTCTCCTCCTCCGCCCTAACCCACTGCACCACTCTCTGCGCTCCCTTCATAACCGCCTCCCTCTTTGCCCCAGGCGCTGCAACAACATACAACTCAAACGCGGGCAGTACCCATGCCAGGGCTTCCTCCTGCTTGCGACTACAAAAACACACTTTCAGATGTGCATGCTTTGTATGAACTGCCGCGTGCAATTTGTGATACAGCGTCATAATCCTCCTCCTGTTTATCTTGGCCCAGTCCGGCATTGTAAACTGCACATTTTGTCTACTTTTGTACAAAAAGTGGCGGATGGGTGTGCCGGGTATGATATCAGTGGGTGTGTATCGAGAAACGGCGGTAGTAATGTGCAAGATGAGATTTGAGGATTTGAGGCCTGCAATGACTGAGGCGGCCATCTCGCGCATCTCAAAGAAGGCATCCTTATCAGCCGAGATTAAAACGACGCAAACCTCGGGCTGAAAGAAGTGGATATAGGCATGCAAAAAGCCTTTGGAATTGAATTTTGGCATACATATGGGGGTCCAGTGCTCACCGCCATCCCGGAAAGTGGCGGCATTAAATAGCATCGAGAAGAGAAGCTGTAGGTCTGGAGGATGCAAGGAATGACGTTTGGGTCGGATGACAGAGACTAATCTTTGGTCGGCTACGATGAGTCCGTACAGAATATTGGGCGAGCGCGATTTGAGAAGGATACTGTTGATCCGTTCTCGGTGTGCCTTGCGGATCTTGACGCATTCTAGAGCGGATAGCAGGATCTGCGGTGAACCGCGCGTCATGCTGTCCACCAACCCATCAAGAAAGACTTCAGTTCCGCCTAGCAGTCGACGGAGGTCAAAGTTATAGCGTTGGGAGAAAACTTTATTGAGTTGGGATAAGGTCAAGGTAGAGAGAACCTGTGTATATAGGGCATCGAGTTGGGAGCGGAGCTGAGCTGGTGTCTCGCCGATAGAGGAAATCGCAACAAGGTAGATAGGTCCCGAGGAGGTGACGGCGAATCGATGAGTGCCAGATTCAAAGGATTGTAAAGTATCCGATGAGTCTGCGAAGAAGGAGATGATGGCCTGAATTACGCCGATGTAGCTCGAAATTATAGACTCGTTTCCGTATCTAGAATAAATAGGTTTTCCTGCCGCCGACAGGATAAAAAAGTGTTTTCGCTTTGCACGCCAACGGACCAGGAGTTCCTCTTCTCAATGTGAGCTATATTTTGAAGGGACAAGCAAGATGATTACCTTCCGATAGACCCTCCACGTCTTCGTTCGCAGCGTCTTCATCTTCTGTATCATCTACAATTTCTTCCACGAAAGAACTACTAAATGCTGCGTCATTTTCTTCCAATATCTCTCCTAGCATACTCTCCACATCATTGTCGCCTATACTTAGTGTCGGCGCGAAGCTCTTTATACTTGTAGAGTCGCTAAAAGACGGTGCAGTCGTAACGCTTCCACTACCACCCGAGCTCACACCATCCTGCTGTTGCGCGTATACGCCTTCCGGGAGTGATATAGCAATTGTTGCTTTCGATTGCAGTCCTGGAGTTGTAGAACTCGAGACACCCGGCAATGTGCTGGGCTGAAGAGACAGCAACTGAGATGGTGTCTTTGTTGTTGACGGCTGAGGTAGAAGAGGAGGGGAGAAATAGTCTTCATTCATATTCATAGTGAGTTCTTCTCCATCTATTGCAACGTAATGATAGGCGCGAGGAGTAGACGAGTCGTCTTCGCCTTCGGAAGCCCGGTGCGCATCTTCAGAAATTGGAATATCCGTAGGTTGAGTCGATTGAGATGAAGGAGAAGTTCCGTCTGACATTGATTGGCGCGGTTGCAATAAGTTGGTGCCGCTGACACGCTTTTACAAGTACGAAGCTTACTTGAGCATGCGCATTTCATCATAGTGATCTTCCGGGTAAATATTGATACCATAACAACGGCAAGCTCCGTTCAGCTCATTACCTGGACAACTTCCCAACTATGCCTACAGTCGAAGTACTTCCCAAACTATCCACCTCTTCAGGTGCAAACTGGACCTATACTACTCTACCACCCGCCTACGCTGTCTCTGGGCCGCTCCCTGCTTCTACTGGCGGCCGCGGTGCCCGCACTCGTCATTCCAACTTTGAGAACACTGCGGCCAGACAACGGCAGATCAACAGTCGGATATCCGATCTTGAGAAAGACAACTACCGGGAAGTTCATATCCCCCTTCCAAAGAAAGAAAGCGTAATCCGGCGTGAGTTAGCTTCCCTGGGTTGGATTTGGGATGTTAAGCACTAATATATGAGATTTCGTAGCATCGATAAGGAGCCGAATCACCTCGACCCAGAACGTTCGAAGAATCCTGCTCTCGCAAAAGACGTTTGTCAATCACCTTGCTGATGAAGAAGCATTGAACCCAACCTTCCGGTCGCGACGCGCTAGTACGGCGGACCCGCCCGCGGATAATGAAATGGATGTCGATAAGGGGGATGGGGATGAGTGGGCAATAGAGGAATCGGAGATTAGTGGTCCACAGTTGGGATACGCCAGAGCTGTTAGTAGACCGTCAAGAAGGCCCAGTAGAACGTTCTGTGAGATCTGCGGTTACTGGGGAAATTACCGATGCGGGAAATGTGGAGCGCGGTATTGTGGGCTGGAGTGTTCGGGAGTGCATCAGGAAACTAGGTGTCAGAAATTCTATGCCTGACTGACCCTATGGGGGAATAAGTCTTGTTCTAAAGTCACGGCGCGTTTCGGCATACAAGTGTTTTTGTTCGTGAATTGGGGGGTGGGTTATAATTTTAGCAGCCGCACAGATATTTGGAGTCATCAAGACTGGCCTATGAATCTTGCGCGACAACCGTTGGAGGATGTTGTGTCTCGGCAGCTTGAGCGGAGAATTCTCTTTCATTCGTGTGCGCTGAGCACCGAAGCGCTTTTGGTAGTTGTTAGCTGTGTTGTCTTCTCGTGTTTGTTTTGATTGATGGTTGTCGGCAACCTTGAAAATAGCTTGGCTGGGAGGATGAATGCTTGCGGGCAACGTTGTCTTAGCTCGTTAAGCTCGAACACCCCATCCACATCCGCTCGCACTTGTACTTTACATCTGTCCTTGATTCTCCCTCACCCCTCGTCCAATCGTCAGTAGCAATAATATATAAACTTCCTGAGGGGGATTTCAGAGTTACTATTATTATATTGCTGCCACCTCTCAAAGCGCCAACAAACCTCGTTGCTGTTCCCGGTTCATGTCGCTTCCTTCCGCAAACAGACGATCTGCGTGACTGAACCTTCCTCGCCGCCTCTCTACTTGCTCACAGCCTCAAGTCCGCCCCCGTGCCCGCTCCCCTCAAGTCGCGTTCCTAACACCACATCAACAAGAACATCGAGAAGCCAAACCTTGCACGGCAATTACTCTTCCCTAGTAGTAGTCAGAACTGTCGGTAGTGCTTTAGCTGCTGCCGTTCTCTCGGCTTCTCATTCGCTCTCGTCCCTCGTTAAAGGTTGGCCGGTCCCATCGTCAAGCTGCAACCAACAGCTTCCGCATCATCGATCTGGTGACTCGCATACATTCAACCGTCGCTACCAATAACGCAATTTCTTGTCGTCCAATACACGATCCATTTGAGCTTGAGATTAGGCCCGAGCTATGTCGACAGCCAACCTCGCATCGGTCACCTTCGGAGACGTTTACAACGATGCCTCAGATGATACTGCCGATGAGGAGGCGACACAGGAGGCAACACGGGAGTCTATCCTTGGGATGGAGAGACTGAATTTGACGGGTTCAGAGAATGATATTCCTACGCCGACGCAAGGGGGTAGTACGACACCTCTCCCCTTACCCACTCTAGAAGGAAACGAGCGAAAGCGGCCCCTGGCATTGATAGAACTGCCCGTAGATGTGCTCAAAGATATTGTGAAAGAGGTAAGAACTTGAAAACTAGTTTATGAGAGTTTCAGAGCTGACATGAGACTGTATTCGCACAGGTCACACACACAAACGATCTCACTAATCTTTGTTTGACCTGCCGGTGTCTTCGCTCGCTTGCAATACCGCAAATCTACTCCCGTTTTGATATTGTCTGGCCGGATGCTGCCACCACCGGAGACCGAGTTGGGGTAGACGCTTTGACACATGGCCTCTCTACGTTGACTAATGTTACCAAGAGGGGGAACGACCACGCGCGGTGGGTCAAGAAATTTTCGCTTGGAAACGGGCCGGCAGAATGGGTTAACGAATACAACATCAACAAGGAAGGCGGTAAGATGCTGGGCACCCTTGTGAACTTGGCAATTACGCGGATGGAGAGTTTGGAGTCGTTTTCCTGGGACATGCCTACCGGTATTCTGAGAGATGTCTTTATGTCTCTGCACGACCTCAACGGGACTCTAAAGAGTTTGCACGTACGGTTCCACGATAATCGTGAGACTACACCTCCGACAAGTCAGGATCCAAGCAGGCGGGTGGAAACCCCCACCTTCAAGGGGTTGGCGGGACTTAGGACTCTGAGTGTATTGGATATTGACGAACCGCAGTATTTGTCCGAGATGAGTTTCGCAGTGGAAAATAGTGTAGAAAAGTTAAGAGAACTAAGAGTGGGCATTGCGCAGCATATGGGTACGACGCACAGGTGGATTAAGGAGTGGGATCAGTTGGAACCTGCCAGCGCTGATGGAACTTACAACGGTGTCGGTGGTGGTGTGTTGGGGATGCTATTCTCGCGAATTGTCACCCCCCCAGGACGCAGGCTGGCATGGGGAAATGGTAGATCATCCGTGGATACGAATACTACCGGCTTGGGAATCGGTGATGCCGCAGTTCAGACAGCGGAAGCGGCCGCCGTGACTAGCGAAGAACCTTTAGATCCCAATACCACTACAGATGACGATGACTCCACCGTCACCATTGATGCTTCTGTTCAGCCGCAGGCATCTAGCAATGCAGACGCACCTGCTAGTGGTGATGGTGATGTTGGAGATGGGGCATCTTCACTGGATGGGTCATTTGTGGAAGTTACCCCGCCGACTCCTCCAACTCTGCCAACTCCTCCGGTGCCCCAACAACCGGAGATCACTACGGTCGTGGAAACCAAGCCAGTCGCAAAGCCGGAACCTGAAGACAGCATGATTGCTAAACAACTAAAGCTGGAAACATTAGCTCTGGAACGGGTGCCGATATCTGTTTCGGTTCTCGTCAACACAAAAGCCATCGACTGGACATGTCTTTCGAATCTCACAATTATCAATTGCTTCAACCATGACCGCTTGTGGAAAGCCTTACGACGGAAATTCTCACCTTTTCCGACTCCGACGTTAAGTTCGTCTCTTCACTCGACCGGCGTGAACTTGAAGCAAGGGCATATTCATACCCCGATATCCTCACACCGAGTGCGAGGCGTGCACCAAGCATTGACAGGACCACTAGACTACAAGATCCGATTGAAGAAACTACATACAGACTGTGTTACCTCGCAGTTGATCACATTTATCAGAGATACACTCCCTCCCAATTCACTCGAGATTTTGTTTCTGCAAGAAACCTCCAACGATAGCACAGTCACTATGGAAAGCATTTACAAAGGCGCCATCCGACGGCACAAGGGTAGTTTGAAGAAGCTTCTAGTAAATTCAAAGAGCCATGAGGACACGGATGGTATGTTTAAGTGGACATTTAAGAAGGAGCACCTAGCTTTCCTTAGCAGCGGCAAAATGCCAAATCTTAGAGAGCTCGGGATGGCGTTGGAGTATAAAGACTGGGTAAGTGATGCTACCCAATCAACTCACAAAGGGTACTAACATGATGTTAGCACTACTTCTTGACCCGCCTACCACATATGCATCAGCTACGGTCGCTTTACATCACCCACATCCGCGATACACCACACCTCTCCGGCTTTGTACCACGGGAACTGGCGAATCAAATACTCAATACCGTCATCCTGCGCCCCGAAGTGGAGCTCTGTTACGTGGGGATTCTTACGAAGTGCTTTGAAATTTTGGAGGGACCGAGTGATGACCCGGATCTTCCTGAACCGGAAACACAAGCGCCTACCGCCGGGGGTGCGCCAGCAGCGGTGGAACAGGACTCAGAAGATGAGGAAGAGAGCGAGCTAGAGGATGAAGATGAAGACGAGGATGATCTGGATGATGATGATGCGGCGGATGATAGTGAGAGCGACGGCGGGTTCGCGGAAGAGGAGAAATTGAAGACAGGGATCAGATTGAGGGAGATATTGTTTTATGACGATAAGGTCGAGGTGTTTCGAGCTCGGAACGCAAGTCTGTGAAGGCGAGTTGAGTTGGGGGGATTACGGGCCGGGAGGTTTGATTTTGGGGCGGGTTTTTTTCCACCACCCCCCCTCGTGTTTTTGTTCATTGTATGGGAATGGCGTATAATGGCTGCAAATTGCATTTGTGAAATGGCGATTCCTTTGGGGAGTGCGCAGGGAAGGAAGATGTGGTGGGAAGGGGGGCTTGATTGCTTGAACAATTGATGATTGCGATGAAATTCATGGTGCAGATGGAATACGACTTTACTTTTTATTAAATCTTACTGTTGTCTTTTTTTTATTTTTTATGGAGGAGGGGGAGATGTAGAGATTGTTTTTGTTTGCTTGTGTGGTACTTGAGTTGTTTAGCTAGCTGGACAATTGAATGAATTGAGTTAATATGCGTTTCAGAAATACCCATCACTTCTGACGTCTTCGAACCGTGGAGACGGGGAGAAGGAGGAGAATGATAACCGGCCCGGGGAAGGAGGGGACAGTGGGAAGATGTATGTGGGGGTGCTCTTGCATGCTCTCTTACTTACCTCACCCACTTAATGTTTCGTACGATCGTCCGCGTCTGATAGAAAACCTAGAACTCCTCAAGTGCACAATTAATATTGGAACTGCTACAAAGTGGGGTTTCAATCACCCCACGGACGATAATGCACATACACCGATATACCATCCGCCCCGCTCCCCCCGCCCGGCATGGATTTTTTTCTAGCTCGGAATACCCACAATCTCTTCCACCAGGATGAAAATTCTCTCCACACCGAAGCAGGCAGCACTCAGAAGGAAGCTAGCAAGTTTTTAGGCCTAGCCAGCGTTTTTTTTTTTGCAGTTGCTTTTCACAGGTTGGCACATTATGCACTGGCGGAGAGAACTGAAAAACGCTGTTACCGAGAACACTATCCATCTTTCTGCGGTTCCGCTAACCTCTCGGGAACGGGTATGGAACGGTGGATACCGGTAGAGTAGCGTGGTTGGCAGATGGAAGCTACTGCAGGCACAGCAAGTGGACTGGGCAAAGGTGCACGAAGAACTCCAAGCAAGTACAGTTAGACAACTCCAGGTACCAGTAACCAAACACCTTCTTTTCGTGTATAGTTGGAATGGAAAAAGAAGGCAGGAAAAAGCAAAAGAGTAAGTAGAGATATGTAGATGCCGTATTGGTATCGATGATATAAAAACAAAAATACAAATTGTCAAATTCTCAGCAGATACACGCATTAATGCCCCTCTCTCTGACCGCCATCATGCTCTCTCGATCCCCCCACAAACTGCTTCAAATCCCCAAACCATCCGCTCCGCAATCGACTCCCTAAATACTTCCCCTCATCCCCAACCACACGCCACTCCAGCTCTTCAAGCCCCGCAATCTCCACCCTCCCCATCCCCTCCCACTCCCACTCTCCTTCCCGCCGTTCCGCCCCAAACAAACTCTCAAATCCAGTATTGTCCAACGCCAAACGCTTCACCACCCCTCTCCATCTCGCCCCAAAATCCAGCAACGGGAGGTGAAACCCTTCAATCCCGGTCACCTGTATTGAGATTTTGGAAAAGAAAGCGTCCAGCCTCTCCATGGTGATGGGGGTCTGCGTAACTCGTAGAGACTCTAGCATACTGAACTCCTTGACAACGTGGCGGATCTGCACCCACTCCCCAACATCGGCGATGAAATTCTCGTCCGCCGTGTCCCCGAGCTCCACCTCCCTAACGCTCGAAGGCAAGATCTCAAGCGCCTCTAGCATAGTCCGTGCGTCCCCGCGGCCACCGCGTTTCTTCCTCACACCAACGAGCGCGATCCTTCGCAGCCCTGGGATTGACGGGATGAGCTGTGAAAGCATGGTGCCGTTGACATTCCACACATTCCGGATCTCGAGATGCTCGAGGTTTTTCCAGTTCCGGTGCGTAGCGACGAAACACACATTCTCCATCACCGGGTTTCGATCCCACATTCTACTTCCGAAATCGCGCCCCCCAGCACTACCGCCATTCCATACCCACCTCCGCAGCGTCTTCGTTTCGTGAAGCGTCTTGGCCAGGATCCCGTGCTGCTGCGGGTCAACCCCGTCGAGACAGTAGTGCTCGCCGGAAAAGAACTGGCGCGAAAGCAGTGCATCAACGCCGGTGATGTCTTCGAGGTTGGGACAACTGCGGATCAGCGCGGGTAGAAGCGTTTTCTCTAATTTGCAGGTGAGATATGTCGAAGTTCCGCCAGAGGGGAGGAGGATCCTACGGACTCCCTCGGCGATGTCGCGGCGAGAGGAGAGCGTGCGGAGTAGGTGGGGTACTCGCCGTTCTAGCTGTTGGTGCCGGGAGGCGAGCATGATGTGGGCACTGCATATCTTCTCGCCGTCTTGATGGATTGTATCGAGTGAGGTGTTGAAGTTGAGGTTTAGGGTGCTGTAGAGATGCAGTTGTAAGAGCGAATTGTAGAGTTTTGAGACATTGCTTAAGGTCAACAGCTCGAAGAGATTGCAGAAGCTGCAGCCGCGATCCTGGAACGAGCACAGGACGTAGGAGATGATCTGCAGATGGATCTCAGTGGGAAGGCGGGGGAGGTGACCGCTGCTGGCCTGCTTGCCTTTGGCGTCGACATCAGGGAGTGGCAGCGGTTCGAACGATGGTTCGGGTTCGGGTACGGGTTCGGAGTATATGGTAAATGACTCGTCAAGCCCGTCGGCAGCAGGAGCTTGGCAACCGAGCAGTCCATCCGCCGCATTATCGGCACCGGTCCATACAGGTGGGCGGAAGAAGCTCGAAGAAGCGCCAAAACCATCGAAGTTGAAGCTGTATTGGAAGGCCGTCGGAGGAGGGTGTTTGCCATCATAGTCCTGCTGTCCGCCCATTTGGTGGGATTTCATGTGTTCGTCGAAGCTCTCCATTGTGGAGGGTGGCACTACAAAGGATTGTAATGTCAGTCCAACAACACCGCCCTCCATACATAAAGCCAAAGAACTTCTGCGAGTGACTCCGCATGAGTGGGGGAAATTGGCACAAAAACAAATTCGCGCCAAGCCCAATATGAAACAGAAAAACTCACTGGAAGTGTCTACACTATTTTCTATTACGAGTGAATGAGCGGGGGCGAATCAATGTCAATACGTTCGTTGTTTGTGTGTTTTACTTAAAGTTCCGGAAACGAGACCAATCCCAGAACGCTGAACACGATGCTGCAAATTTTGAGAACACCGCCATATAACACTTGTCGAATCGGCAGCCAAGTGCAATGGGTAAGACTGTGTGTGGTGTTCGTAGGATACTTATACTCCACGAAAAGGAGGCTTCAGCTGCTGATCCTCCGCCCACAACGGTGGGCAAAAATTGGCATGAAACCCAGGTAACTACCCTGAATGAAGCTGTCGGTTTCATCGGTGGACGAATGGAATCGAAGTGGCCTGACAAAAAAGTCCTGGAAACGTAATTACGGGCGAATCGGGGGATTCTATTAGGCAGTAGCCAGTGTCAGCGCGATATTTGGCAACTGCATGCGTGAGAAATATCCCGTACTTGTTCACTCCAACGTTCCAGTAACTACATTTGGACAATTAGGAATAGTGCCGGAGCGTGGCGAACGAAAAATTCTGAGGTAACAGGCGACATCACGCCACCTTTTTGTTACAGCGAGAGGCGGGCAAACGGTGAGGAGTTTTGATGAGGGGAAGGAGCTATGGTTTGGGGAAAAAGTGAGACTTACAAAACCCATCTCCATTCTCAATCCACTGAGAGAAGGTTGGAACTTCACGACTCGGAGGAATGATAACCCCGGATACTATATATATTCAGCCAATTGTTCCAATCAGATTAGATATTGCGCTTAACTATAGTATTCGCTTCGGTTATGAAGATCCTTTTCGTTTCATCCATCAGACGCTCAAGGTATATGCTCTATTACAAGCAAAAAGGAGAGGGTTCATATGGCGTTAAGGTAATCATCTCAATCCTCACACTGAGAGTATCCACACTCTAAACTTGGCCCGGTTGTAAGCGGTCCGTCGATGTCTCGCAATAAATCTTATTGGACATCTATTGTCAAGTGGTTCGCTCCCAGTCCAAGAAACTTTAGGATCTGACATGAACCGGTCTCGGCTCTGACGACAATATCCCGGGCCTCCGTCATCGGTTTTCGAGTGTAGTTGTATTTCTCCTGGTAGAATCACCTAACCAGGCGATACCAGGCAAAGGAGGGTTCAAAAGGGTGGGAGGATCTCCAACCCCAGTGCATGAAGTTGTAATCATCGGCTTGCCCGACCCCCGTGCCAGGAATATGACCCAGAGACCCCGTTCCCCCAGCGATATTTGCAATGAAATTTCGTAGCGCATTGCTATCATCTTTTCTTTTTCCCGGTATAGAGTAAAGACGTTGTTCCTTGTTGATACTTAAATATCCCATTGATACAGAGATTTCCCAGAATAGTATAAAGCGCCTTGAGGCCATAAAACTGCACACTGGGGTTTTTTGGGCGAAGCGAAAGGATGAGACTTTCTTCTAGGGGCCCGTGAAGATGGTCCATGGGGGACCGACGGCGTTGTCGGTCAGACGCCTTAGTGATCTCGTGGTTGCGTATATCAGCCATTGTAAATGGTTATGAACAGAACTTTGGAGCTTAGAAGTTGCTTGCACGCATGGGCTCCAGCCCGCCCCGTGCACGATGAGACCAAGAATATCCGGTGATCTCTGCCTAGCGTGTGTAGACTACCCGTGGCATCTCGTTATTTTCGAAAGGAAAAGGCATAGAAAAAACCTTGGAATTTGGCCTGTCATTTATGCTGAAATCGAAAGAGCTAATTACTGAGCTCCCAAGCGGGCATACGCCTCAGCTCTTGGTATGACAGAGCCATTCGTCAGAGACATTCGAAAGTGGTTCCAACAGCTGGATCATGATCAAAGCTACCATACAAGCAACTATTCGGAGTTTCTTAGCTGCAATCATATCTCTGAAAGAATTAATTTCTGACCTAGCTAAGACGAATGTAAACTTTGGCGTAGGGGTCCGCATTTACTGGGAAACTTGCCGACTAACATGGTGAAGGTCCTATTATAGTGCACACAGTCCTAAATAAAGTCAAATAGCAATGATCTTGCTCCGTGTATCATCAGCACAATCATGCAATGCCTTGATCGCCGTCTTGATGAACTGATTTACCCCTTCGCTCTGGAACTTGAACCTAATTCTATAGAGATATATCACCCAGGCAGCACTGCCAGATGTGTGACGTATCAACCGGTGCGCGGGTCCTTGGATTCATGATCAGTGCGGAACCCAGGCCGCCGTGTGGACCGAAATGGCACCAGAAAAACCCCCAGCTGGTGGTTTTACAATCCCGGGCTGATTCACTGTTTCCCACACTCCGGCTGAGCAGCCAGACTGAAACCCAGATAATAAGGGTATCGGGACCAAAAGATTTACATTATTTCATCACATCATCGCTCGAATAGTAGGACCTCGACCGCCAAGAGGCAGCGACTTATGAGAACTAGAGGTGTGCTTCATAGCGGGTTGCGGTAGTAGAAGTTGACATCTCGCTGTCAGAAGGCTCATTGCCCAGACTGCCAATTATTTAGTAAGAAGCTTCCGCAGCCCCGTTGGATCGATCGATGGTGATACTGTAGCGAAAATCGACGTCCCTCCAGTTCCTAGCTAACCATCTACCGCGTGGCATATGGGGAAGATCCTGAAAGCTCTTAAGAATATTGTGCGAGCCGCGAATCTATGAAGCCAAACCCGCAAGTCCACCCGGATCGCTGATCAACCCCAACTTTCTGTGTGCAAGAGTGACGAGCAAGATAATTGCTGGTAAACCCAAAAGACTTGTGATCCCGATAGCAGCATATATCACCATCTTGTCAACTTCTACCAAATTCCAATATCTCTATAACGGCTAAAAGATATCTTCCATACCACGGTGAATACAGACGGTAAAATAGAGAACGCCAGAATATGCATCGCTGATGAAAGTGTCACAGCCTATTGTGCCTTCTTTCCGGCCTTAAACGAGACTCCATAGATCCAGGTGGTTTAGAAGCCGTATCTTAACGTATTCGCTGCCTTAACTTACTCGGTCGAGAGAGCTGATAGTAAGGTTCCATCTGACGGACTGAAGCATCTACCATGCTCCAAAATGTACCCAAAACTACCGCAGAAACAACGGGTACAAATTGCCATGCCGCGTATGCCGAGTGGCCCGAGGAACTGAAGACAAGTATACTAATTTCCAGATCCCAACTATGGTCTGGATAGTCTCCGTGCATAATATAACCGTTAAGGGTCCTGATTCGAACTTTTCGTAGCGGGAAAGGATGGTAATGAGATCGTATATCTGTGCGATATCAAAGCGAGGAGATAGAACCAGTAAATTGTTTATGGCTTCCAATTGGGGGTCTCGTGGACACCATGTGGTAGATCGCTGGCTGGAAAGAACAAGATGTTAACTGAGAAGCGAATGACTTGGGGGAAACTAATGCCTACCGGAAGTGCTAGTGACTAAAGTGATTTTCTTTTCAAAACTTTCACCTTGGTAAAGTTCAAGCGTAACTATCAGCTCGAGGGGCACTCTCTGAGGGGTTTCGCTGCCTTGTTTCGCTGTAATTGTTTAGGCAGCGTTTCTTGAAAGTCAGCCATGTCGCCGGTGATGTCAAGAGAGAACTGAGGCGACTTATGGTGCACTTAAATGTCTTGATCGTAAGAGGTGGGCTGTATAGAACCGATCTCTTGCTTGTTCAGAATAAAGGTGCTACGTGCATAGAAGTTACTTTCTGCCATGTGTCATACTTTGGAATTTTACTAATGAATCTACAACTAATAGGCTCTTTTAAACTAAACACGCTGAAAAAGATGTGAATACTACTTATTAGCTTTGGAGGATGTCGTGCAGATATCTCCTTGGCGTATTAAAGTTTAGTGCATGGATCAACTTGCAGTGTACCAAAACAACCGTTGAATTAACTTGGAGGTACACATAAGTCATCCACCTCGAGCTTCTGAATCCATCGGTGTTGGTGATACTACTGCTAGAAATTCATGTCTGGGATGTTATACCGTACCTCTCAATCTCATTCTGTAGACACAAATTGTGCCTAGATATTGTTTATTAATCATCTTGACAATCCACCGAGCTGCAAGAGCGTAGCTTGTAGTACACAAATATACATCCCAAACCCAACTTTGTCGTGTAATGTATGGATTGATATAGTTCCTAGTTAGCCCTAGGTAACTGGTATGTACAATGCAGACCTACATAATTACGGAACTATCTAATGGCTGCTCTATTATGTGAGGGATAAAAGCTTCGCCATTGGTTCCTGGGTAGTTCCTGGATTTTATGCACAGAACCGGTGATCTGTTCCGGCCTCGTTGCACCCGGTCAACCCGGGGTCAAGCAGATCACGGGCAAAAACGATGCGTCACGCATCTCATAGGAGGCTGTTTTTTCGCGGCCTTTCATAGACTACAGTGCTACTAGTATGGTGCACGGGAATATCATTGACTGTGTGAGGGTACTATGGACTGTATGTGCACCGCCCGGGTGCACGTGGAATGGCGGGATACCCATGATTTCGTTACGAGTTCGCCTGTAGGACTGCACTACTGGGGGGTATGGAGGGCGGGAGCTCTGGGGGCCATCATCTTTCGAAATGCTGCTGCTAGGGAGGGATCTATGCAACGTAAAAGCATGAGAGTTTAACGTGAGAATCTATGGAGATGGAGCGTCATTAAATGAACTCCTTGATCCTGGGCTGACTTTGGCCGCAACCCAGTTACCAAGCTCCCTCCTTGATAGCTGGACTATCTGCTTATCAGATGGGTTGACCCAGCTAAAAAGCGTGCTCCTTGCATGGTCTTGACCAAGTAGGCTACTGGACAACGACGTTGGAACGCACCTAGGTACATTAAGTAGATAAGTATATCTACATATATATCTAGATGCAACTTAATTAATTAAACTGTAATTACATGGGTTAGGGGTAACTTCAACTTCAACTTCCAACGTTCACTGTTGTAATCATACTGCATTCGGTCGCGAAGCGGCATGGCAGAGATACATTTATCCTCCACTACTCCGCATCCACTTCCCCACCACTCCCCAAGGAAAAACTTCCCCAGTCCAAGTTGTGGCTTCCCCACCTACTACCCTTACGCAATGGAGCACAATGGGTGTCTTCACTTCGGCACCACGGCCTCCCCTCCAGTAACAAAGAAAACCATAAAATTGTATATTATCCTCTCCCTCTGTCAATAGATAAACCCTCTCCCTCCCACTAATCACAACTCTCCTGCTACAATATCGACTAGAGGCGTTAACTGTTTTGTCTCGCGATTGTTCTCATGCTGGGGAAAGCCGAGTGCTGCAATACCTCCTGTTCTAGAGTAGATACACATTGATCTCCCTCTTATTCTATTCCAGAACTTGATCCCTGTTGCAAAAAAGATCCACTCAGCTGCCTACCATTTATTGAGGGTGATATCCTTGAAAATACTTACATTTCCGTGGCGACTTTGGAGGGGTAGCGGGTAACCTAGAAGCCATTACACAGGATGAAAACGGAACAAGTATTATGAGTCGGTTTCGGCGGCTGGCTTTTGAGAGGGAGGTGCACTGGTATGGGAGAAACGAGCGAGGGGAGTTGGCGTTTCGATGATATTGACCACAGTGTACGTAAGAATAAGTATAGTGGTGTCCAGCTTGGATTAAAGAGTCATAAGCACTGGAAGGAGAAACATTCTATATAAAACTCGAACTTTCAATCCACTATTTGTTCATACTCTTATGCTATATCATTTTTGCCCCTCTCCCAAAATAAACGAATCAATAAATCTAGGGGTAAATGAAGCTCACCACAATTACCACGGCATGGAACCGAAAGCACATCACTAACGTACCAGCCCGATCACACTAAATACCCATTGAAGTAGAGTATCCCTCCAACAATTGCCATAAAAAATAAACAACCCGAAATTACGGTACAACAGCCGGCTCTACAGTCATCATCACGAGTGTAACCACCAGTCTCGAGACGAGGAGAGTGGTTGTAGGGTGTGGCGTATCGAGGGTAGTTTGGAGTTGTTGAAATATTAGTATAGGGGTTATAATTAGGCTTTTGAATTATTGGGGTACTGCTTGGGCCAGGCGAGGATAAGGTTCCGTATCCGGCGCGGGCTGGAGTTACCGCGGTCGGCCGTGTATGGTGACTAGATCGAGCAGCATCGAGGAGAGTGGCGTTTTGGCTGGTAGTACCACTTGGTCCCGATGTTGTGGAGAGGTCAGAGCTCCGGGTTACGTATCTGTTACTAGGCTTCACGGGCTCCGGCTCAGCCGATCGGTGCCGTGAGTTTGCAAGCTGCTGCGACAATATCAAAGTCCTCCGTTGGGTTTCAGCCTCGTCTGCAGAAGTAGCGTATTTTAAATTAGTCTTGCCCACCAGTAAATTCCTACCGGAGCGCCCCTCAATCATTACAACCACTAACATACCTTCAAGGATCTTGCTTTTAGTTTTGGGTGTAATAGTAGGTGGTGGTGGTGGTGGTGGTGGTGGTAGTCGTAGTGGTGGAGCTGGTAGTAGAATCACCCTCTTCGGCTTCTTTGTAACCGCCTTCTTCCAGACCACCACCGAAGGATGGAGTTCCTCCAACTTAGTCAATACCAAATCAAACGCTTCAGAAGACAAGCGTGCAGTCCCATTTAATAAACCATCAAGGTGGTGATTAGCCACAAGATTCGGAGTAGTAATGTGCACATAGGACTGGCGGTTTTTGGGAACTTGTGGTTTGCCAGTGACATGCACTTCCAACATTATTCCACTATCGGGATGCGGCTCAGGAGGACTCCGCTTGAGAGGCAGATACTCGTTGCGTATCCTTCTGGCACCGGGGTGTTGAAACTTTTCCGCGAGCGGTGTCCCTTTGAAGCTTGTGATCTGCTAGCATTAGGTGAGGTGGAGTGGGGACGGTGAAAGGGCCTACAATGAGGATCTGGATGTTTGCACTCGTTGAAGACTGCCGCTCGATATCGGGGTTCGAAAGCACAAGAACAGGGTGGTTAAGACGACCATTGTCCATACCTGCGATTTGACGAGTCTCGCCATTGTCGGGGAGCCACAGGATTGAGGCGGGAGTGATGGCGACGTTTTTCATCCTTCTTCAGGTATGTCTCCACAGTGTGAAGATGCTAATCGATCAGGGGGTCGCGTGTATTTAAGGCCTCACGTACGAGCACATTGCACCGCCACTCCCGCTGTTCCGTCCAGCCAAATCGACCAGGATCACGGGAAACTGCATAACGTGGTCTACTACGAGTGGGCGGCGGCTACATTGCAGCTTGATTGGTTAAAATTGCTGGGGTGCAGGCGCTCCAAGGAGCTGCAAGCAATAAACCAACCTCGCAGCAGGAATATTAATCGTCGGCTAGGATTTGGAGCAGACTATTTTTGCAGGATTTGATGTGGAAAGTAATCTGCGAGAACTGAAGTTTCGCTAAGCGCATCCGCACGCACACATCAAACAAAGACCATACGACGGTATGTCGGCTGCATGGCCCATGCCCCTCGCTGGCATCGGTTGCCCAATAAGTGATTTATGTTTTAGCCATGTCCATCATTCATGCGAAGACTGACGTGGCAGGTTTCATGTTCCTAACCGCGAAATGGTATGAAGTCCACCAGCGAGCGAAATTGAGGGCGTAGAGAAGCTGGTGGGTTAGCTCTGGGAAAAATCGTAGATTCGATCTTATCGTTGCAAGCATTTTGCGCCACATAGTAACAAACCTCTTAAAACCCATAATGCATCAATTATGAGAACTCTCTGATCAATATTATCTGTAGAGCTGGAAGCTGATATCTGTCCCTTTTTATATGGAATGTTATGGAATGTTATGCGATGTGGTGAATTGCTATGGTCGAAGGTTGACATCTTGCAATGAAGTTTATTCATGGGGACGAATATGGAGGCCGTCCACAATTCATAGCAAAGATCCTGAGATGTGATTAGTTACTGTTCGCCCAGTCTTTGCACTTGTCACAAGTCATAGTCATATAGTCACACATACCTGCTACGAAGTACAGTTACTTATCTATCCATCAAATATTCAGGATCATGAGTTTAGTATTGTAGATTATGTGAATAGGTAGTGAATTATATTGGGAGGTAAGGAGGGTGTGTGTAAAACATCCGACGCCGCAAGCAGCTTGTTCCAATTACTTATGGCCCTGTAACAAAGCAAGCCGGTGGCTGAAAAGTGGGGGTGGAAAATCAAGCAGGATCATCTTGGAGGAGTATTTGTTATTTGGGACTTTAAGAGCTTTGATGGGGTAATGTGTTAATGAGTGGTAGTCAAAAGTCCCCGGACACCCATTTTAGCTAACAATCCGAGATATGAAATCCCGCACGGACTCATTTTGCTTTATGACGAATAATCTAATCTAATCAATCTAGCGCTCTCCGATTACTTTGATATCGACGAGTAGAATCATGAAGGACGACTGTAGAGTACAATAGAGATTCTCGAGGTAGAAAAGATGCAAGTTAAAATGGCAAAGAATCAATTCACCACAGCCCTTCATATGTTATCACTCAGTGATCTCACTCCCAAGATGGAGAAATTTGTAGTCTGTCAACCTAAGCAATTTGGGCAACAGAAACGGCCGATTTTGTTTATTTTGTTTGTAATGATATTGTATTAGGCCGTTTGCGACAGAAACGGCCGATGAGTACCCGAGATCGTGTAAGAACAATTTCTCACTCTATAACCACAGGTAAACGCAACAACTTAAAGCCATTATCCACTTTTTTCAGTACAACCGTACAGTACATCATGCAAGCAAGCAAAATCAATGACAAAAGCCGAACTCCACAAACGCACAAGAAACAAAGCAGTCGTCGCTTTATATCAAAGAAAAACAACAAAAACGCCGGCTCCAACAAAAGAGTAATACCTCCCACAGTAGCAAAATCCCCCAAACTTTTTTGTTGACGATCCCTCCCAAGTAACAAATTTTCCAAACACCATCGAAAATGCATCGCATCCATATTCATAACGACATATCCTGTTTTAAGGGCTGCCCCGTTGAGTACCTTCCTCTTCATCATCCTCCTCGCCCTCCACCTCCGCTTCCGTCTCCTCCTCTTCGTCACTGCTATCGCTCTCCTCCTCGTCCTCGAGTCCCGAGACGGGGGTCCAAACGACATAGCACTCGTCGATCCACTTGCGACTCTTTTTCAGCAGGAAAGGATCGAATGGGAAGTAAGAATCTAGCATTTCCTCTTCTCTCCCGCGGCCACGACGTTTATTCTGTTCGATCACCGTGAAACAGAATACGAACTGGAGGTGATTTGCGATTTTTGCGAACATGTCTACTACTGCTGGCGAGCACACCTGGAGAGCAAGGAATTAGTACTATATAGAGAAGAAGGGAGAGGGGGGAGGTACCTTAAGAGGGTTGAATCGACTAGTGATGACTTTCTGCATCACGTCCAACCCAGCAGTCCAAGAAGCTTCCACGACACCCCATTCGTCTTCACATTCTTCTCGCAGCTCACGCCAGCGGAAGCAAAAGATGTACATGACCGCCTGCACAACTGCATAAAACAGACGGAATTTGTTGACATCTGGGCCGTTACAGTCGACAGATCGCACATCCACAAACTCTCCCAGCCACCTACAAAGGATCCGTACCACGGCACGGACATCCTTCGTAGGCATGAACTTTGCCCGCGCAACATAGGAGGCAATGTAGGCAGCCGCCGCTTGTCGAGTTCCAACTGGTCGCGTGTTGTCGAGAGCTCTCTCGACCATAGAGACGCAGAAGTGGTCCGAGAACCGTGGTGCTTTCTGTGCTGCCCAGAAAAGCAGGAACTGAGTATATCTCGATCGGTATGTTGGCATGATAGTAGTATTAAAGAAGCCATGGATCATCTCAAACGTGTTGATAGTGCTGGCTGAGAGGTTATTCGGGTCCTTATCCACTTCCGGAAAGCTGGACGAGTAGTAGTTGAAGAGGAGGTCGAGCATGCAGTCAAGTTTGTCGACGGTTTCCTTCAAGTTCTTGACCGAGTCTTGCGTTGTATCGTCATCGTCATCGTCTGTGCTACCGTCGTCCTCCTCATGATCGTCATCGATTGTAGTGATATCCTTATCATCCAATGCTGCCCCCGTGAGCTCTGCTTCTAGCTCCTCGCCTTCGTCATCTTCAAGCTCGTCTAGATCCACTTGTATCTCAATATCGATTTTGATGACTCGATCCGTTATGACTGATAGAAGCTTATTCCGTAGCGCAGGGACGTACTCCACGACTCTTAGCAAGTTGGCCAGGTAAAGGGTATGCTCCAGCTTCCTCTCACTTTTATGCGGAAACTCTGCGACGAGCTGCGGAAACAGCGTTGAGGTGGCCGCAGTCGGAACTAGTTCTAGAATATACTGCAGGGCGTAGTGAACGCGATCATAAATCGTATTCCGGTCTATGACTGGATACCCGGGTAGCTTCCCAAGCTCCCTTGGTAGCAGACCCAAATCCCCTACCAACATCTTCGTCACCGCACCCATATAATTCGCATGGGCGCTCACGAGGTTTCCCAGAAACCGCACGTAAGCCGACACAAACATCCCATCCCGCCCCACCCAGCTGCAAGCAATGATATCCTTCACTAACGCCGCACAGCTATTATCGAGCCGAGAAACCACATTCGTGAGCGCACTCAGCGTCATCTGCAGCTCCTGGCTTGACGGTGGTTTCGAGCCCTCATCCACATCTGCGGGGTCTGCCTGGAACTTATGTCGCAGCTCTTCGTAACAAGTAATTTTCCCCTGGCACCCATCAGCACTGCCACCGCTGACATGGAGGGAAAGGAACACTAACAATAGCCCGTTCATCCAACGCATTAACGACAAACTTCCTGAACAAGCTTCTCACAGACATGCCCCCGATCCTCTGTTTCTTGACCACCGGCTCCTCAGGAGTAGCAGTAATAGTCGCATCACTATCCTCCCCATCACTCTCCGGTTGCACCCGCTTCTTATCGATAACTCCGTTCGCAAACCGTACCCGCTTCTTTGAGGTCGACGCTAGAGTGGGTGTTGAAGGACCGTCATCGCGGTCGTGTTTCTTCCCCGCCGCCGACGGCATCGCGCTGAGGAAAGGGACTTTGGGTGGTGCAATGGATATCATGGACGAGAAGGAATTTGTGTCGCGTGAGGGTTGTGAATCAGTTGTTTGATTAGGAGTGAAAGCCCAGATTTAGATTAATCGCTAATGTCGTATTAATTGTGTAATATTAGAGCTCGTAGTGGATGTTGGAAGGTTAGAGATGGCGGTAGATTAGGTTGCAGTGATGCGGAGTGGGAGCTGATGAGAGTAATTTTTTTCTGAGTGGACGTGAACCCAAAGCAGAAGGAAGCTAAACCAGCACGCCAAGATTTCGTCACGGGGTTACGAGTGCTTAAGAATGTGCCATTTTGACCGATTCCCACGCCCGGATCATATTGAAGATCCCTAACAAAATAGTTTATCCACACGTGTATGACCCTGCATCCTTCACAACGGCAGTCACGAATATGCACCTCCCCCGAACCCAAAAACGCAAAGCCTAACACCATTGACACCTCCCAACGAAACGCAAAGCGTACATCCCTTTTCTGTATCCGTCACCAAAACCAATTCACGTGTTACAAGACCGCTCAACACGAATCCAGAGTACACAATCACCTACTGAAGTACAGGTCGCTATAACATCACCATTCCAATTCCACTCCCATTCTTCTCGTCGATATTATTCTCTTTGTCAACGCCCCCTCTGATGAATGCAGTCCTCCAGTTGAACAAGTAATAATGCAGCTGCCCATCACCAGCACCAAACTTTTGCTCCTGGAGAAACAATGTGTTATCTAAAAGGGTGAGACCGTTGAAGACATCGAAATTGAACTGCCCACACACGATATCAGCCCCACAACTATCAAAATTTAATCGGATGCTGGCTTACACTCTTTGCTAAAATCAATGCATCGTTAATTAATGCGTTCAGTCGGATTTTAAGATCCTTCCTTGTGCTCCCCTCCATTAATGCAACCTCCGAGGCGTAATAGAAGAGGTAGGCAGCACGAATTAGATCATGCTTCTTGTTTCCGATGACGGAAGATTCCAACGCATAGAACGAGAACATGTCGGTAATTTTCTTAGTTTCAGGGTCCTCAACGACGTACGTCCAGATAACCCTCTCCTTTCCAGGCTTGTGCACGAACCAATGCTCGATCTCCTCCACATCGTACTGTGGCGCCATATCAAACCGTTTCAGGTATCGTGAAAGTAGGCTGTGAACCTGCTCCACATCTTCTGGCTGCATCTCTCTAAGACCCTTGGTTTTAGTCTCACTCGGCAGGGCATATCTTGCTACCTGGCGAGGTTTGGTGCTGTTGGGTGGGAGAGGGCTAAACCCGACTTCATGCAGCTTCGTCCAATTTATACTGCGATGATAGTATCTGCACGTGCTTACTGGTTTTGGCAGGACAATACCGGCCGTGTAGATAGCATTCCAAATCTTTTCTGCGTTGCAGCGGCGAGTGATCTCCTTGATAAGCACTGGTGCCAATCTCTTGGACCGCAATTTCTTGTGGATACAGAGGAAGTTGATTTCCGAGACCTTGATGACATTGTCTCGGACCTTGAGGTTGACGGGGATGCCGGAGATGAAAGCGACGAGTTTCTTAGAGGTAGCGACACGGACGCCGACGTGCCATTCTTTTAGCCAACCGGGAGCCTTGAGTGCCCAGTCGAGAAATGCTGCGGAGTAGTTGAAACGAAACATTGCTTCTTGGTCTTCGACGTAGTGGCCAGTGAGGAGATCGTACACCTCGTTCATCTGCAAACCCGCGGTCAGAGAAGTAATTCCTCGGCGCCCAAATAGAAGAGGAGAAAACCTGGTCGTCATCTGTCAAATCCATCGTCACCCATTCGAAGCCATCCAACAATGCCGGTCCTTCTGCTGGGACGTTTGGGTTCTCCTTCTGCACTGGGCCGTCTGGTCGCTCCACTTCCGGCTCATCTACACATCCAAGACATCAGCATTCGACAATTGGAACTCGGGGGTGAAAAGAATTCCACACCGAATCGCGCAACAGGTTGTGTAGCCCAAAACTTGTAGCTCGCCATGTCCTTCTGGTTCTTCCCACCGGCAGCCTACCGCGCACACGCATCAGCAAATTCACCATCATCCAGCAGTAGCAGGCGCACTCACCAGCCCCGTAGCGACCTCCTGCAGCTTCAGCCCCCTCATCAGCTCCTCAATCTTAGACCTATCCATTCCCTGAAACTCGCTAGCAAGCGCAGGATTGTGCTTCAAGATATCGTCGACGACATTCTTAGGTAGGGGGTTTCCAGTCTCGCCAGTAGTTGCCTTCTTTCCCTTGCTCTTCTTCTTAGACTTCTTCTTCTTTCCAGCGGCGGCGGAAGTGGAGGCCTCCGCAGCACCCTCGGGAGCTTCATCTTCGGATTCGTCGGCAGGATTCAGTGAAGTAGTTGGTTCTTCGACGACTTTCGATTCCTCTTGGGGGGACGGCATGATGGAATGAGTTTGCTGTGGTTGACAGTGATGGATTGGATGTGAATTCGCTGAAGAGTAGAAATTGTGAGAGCTCGCTATGGCGGGGCAGAGAGGAGCCTCATGCAGCCAACAAACCTAATCCTGATTCTACCGCCAGCTTAAGTTAAGTGGGGCACAGAAGAGATGAACATCAGCACTCTAGATGCAGTTACCGAGTTATCCACTAAATACTTTGCAAAGACTGATTTGCTCGCTAATTTAGTTCTCCAGAGGCATATTATGAGGTTTTGATTACTCATATCATTGTAGGAAATACTTGGTACAAAAACAATTGCAACCTCCCACCTTCAATTCACCGCCGCCCAATGCAGTCCATCCATGTAGAGTTACCGCAGTTGACCAATGGAAAAGGTATGTACAGTGTACAAAAACGCTCATACACCTCCCATCTCACCCAGTATCCCCAAACAGAAGACAAACAAAAACAAGAAAAAACTCCGTAAGAAAAAATAAAAACAAAACGCCGATGATACCCGACTGCTGTTCGGTGCCTAATCATCGAGGACATTGACATGGGTCCTCTCCTCCTCTACCACAAACTCCTCTCTCCACGTAGGTAGCGCCTCAAGCGCCTCCCGAAAGATCCAGATACTCTTATCAATCTGTTCGTCAGTAATTACTAGCGGCGGCGCCAGCCGAATGATATTCTGGTGAGTCGGCTTAGCTAGAAGACCCTTCTCCTTGAGGATTAGGCACAGATTCCATGCCGAGTGGCCGAATGTCTTTGTCTCATCGATCACCACAGCGTTCAGTAGGCCCTTTCCACGGATTATGCTAATTGCAGGGTGGTTGAGGGACCGCAGACCAGCGCGGAAGCGCTCGCCGAGGGTCTGTGCGCGCTCGGTAAGTTTCTCGTCGCGCACAACCTCAAGTGCGGCAATGGCCACTGCACACCCCAAAGGATTGCCGCCGTAGGTGGATCCGTGGGTGCCAGGCTCAATGCACAGCATGATTTCCCTACTAGCTAGAACGGCGGACACTGGGTACACACCACCCGAGATGGCTTTTCCGAGGAGAACAAGGTCTGGCTTGATGTCGAAGTGTTCGAAGCAGAGGAGGCGGCCAGTTCGTGCAATACCTGGATTTGTTTAGCACAACGAGTGAGGAGGCGGTCGACCGTAGCTTACCTGTCTGAATCTCATCGCAGACCAGGAGGACGTTGTACTGGGTGCAAAGCTCTCTTACCCTCTTCAGATAGCCATCATCGGGCACAATGATACCGGCCTCACCCTGAATCGGCTCCACCAAGAACGCGGCAATCTTGTCACCATGAGACTTTAGCGCTTCCTCAAGATCCTCAGCATGGTTGAACCGCAGTGGTCTCCCTGTCGCAGGCGAGATCGGACCGACACCCGGGATGTAGGGGCCGTAGTTGGCACGGCATTCCGGATCCGTGCTCAGCGAAACCGCGCTGAAAGTGCGGCCATGGAAGTTCTCGGCTACACCCAATACCAGCGCTTCGTTCGCGGGGATCCCCTTGACTTTGTAACCCCATTTGCGCGCAATCTTGATGGCGGTCTCAACGGCTTCAGCGCCTGTGTTCATTGGTAGGACCATATCAAACCCGAAGAACTACATATCCGCAGTCAGACGAGGAAGGAGATAGAAGCGAACGAACGAACCTCCGTGACGAATTTCGAAAAAATGGGGAAGACGTCATTGTAGAATGCCCTGGAAGATAACGTCAGGCGTTGCGCTTGATCTACCAGGGCCGCAACGATTTTTGGGTGGCAATGGCCCTGGTTGACAGCGCTGTACGCGCTGAGGAAATCAAAGTATTCTCTTCCCTGGACATGTGGCACAAGATGTTAATCAACCAAACATCAAAAAATTACAAGAACCAAGGAACGATATGCAGTGTTCCGCATACCACCGCCGCCATCTCTGTATATGTGTATGTGGAGGGGGCACAAACCTCCGGATCCCAAACGTGCACACCTTTGGCTTTCGCAAACACCATTGGTAGCGGGTGGTAATTGTGCGCCGCATGCTCATGTTCTAGACGGAGGGCCTGCGTGGAATTGGCGACGTGGTAGCTTTCGAATGCAGAGCCATTGACGCTGGTAGAGGTGGATGCAGAGGGTGACATTGTTGCTATGTGGGGTGCAGTGGTAGTATGTACCAGCAGGTAGAATGCAGTATGTAGCGGAGCAGTGGTGGAGAATGAGTGGCCAATGAGTTTATATACTTCGTTTCGGTGCCCTGCTACGTGCGTGCCCAGCGGGATCTTGTGATGTGAATTGCGTTGAATTCAGGTTTGAGGGCTACCCCAAGCAGGCAGGGCTCCAGTTGCCTCCAAGGGTCGGGGCATCGCATCAAAACCCACCCGCCAGAGCGCCCTCACCCCGCGTTCAGGGGTCCCGTCCAATAGCAGTGCGCGCAATAAGATCGCTAAGCCGGAGTTAGCGCGAGGGGAAAATGGCTAGCACCGGCATTGCTGCAGCTGCGCAACCTGGATGGTGGGTGGACGCTCACGGCCCGCGACGAGCTACCTCTAAGTGTTAGGTCGGGAATCCGGGGGTCACCGGAGATTCCGTACCACCATGCCGGCCCGCCACGAGATACCCCTAAGTGTTAGATCCGAAAACAACCCCACGGAAAGCGGCCAATATTACTTGAAAGTACCCTGCCTGGGAGAAGCCCTGAATCCCCTGGAATGTGCAATTCCTCGGAAACACCCCCCACGAGACTGGCGGCCAATAGCGGCTCCCGCGAGTTTGTCGATAAGGCCGATCGCCGAGTGACACCCTGTGAGGAGCATTGTTGGATTTCGAGCTGCAGCAGCCAACTGGCTGCGTTTGGCTCGGATGTGGGCTGCATGATACCGGCACCGGTGTCATACAACAATGCAGCGATTGAATCAGGGTCCGTTGCATGCAGCAAATAGAAGCTAAGACGAAGCATAATCGGCAATTTGATAGGATGCAAGGCGATTATGTACGTAGCCCCATCGGTGAATTCTCTACATATGTATGTGCGGTTTGGAGGGGCAGTTCTGGGGGTCTGGAGTGGGGGAATGAGGACATCATGCAGCTGCAAAAGAAACCGCACATCCGGTTTGGCTCATGTGCTTGGGGGGAATGCGAAATATTCAGGCTGTTTGGTAGGGTTTGCCGGGAATCACCCCGGACAGAGGATCCGAAGGAATCCCAGCAGTGTTGGATGTGAGCGGTGAGTAGTGAGCAGTGACAACTTACCTGACCCTGAAGCTTCACGACAATCATGAACTCGGCACTCAGAGGTTAGTTCGTATAGGGGCTTTCCCTGGTGCCAATACAGAACCCAAAGTCCACGCCACCTTAAAGTCATAGCCAAAGCCATGACAACTGACCATGACCTGGAAGTGACCTTCGTTCACGCCTAGCACTAAACTCTAGCTTGTTAAAACCTGGAAATATCCACCTCCAGTCACCTGCAAGGTAGATCTTGGAGAGGTTCTTCCTTTGGGCAGTCTGGTATGCAGGTACTGTACGAGTACGTGGATCTATTTGGAGCAGTTGCGTTAATTAGATGGGGGTTTCCTCATTAGATATTGCCCCCAAAACCTCGAATCGCACCTCAATGCCTTGCAACAAAAGAACTTTTTAATTCTCCCTGTTACTCGTCATCATCACTGTCATCACTATCTCCTAATACAATCTCAGGCATCTCCTCCATCTCGTTATCACTCCCGCTCCCTGCCGTTTCTTCGACTTCTTTCCTCAGCTGCAGCTGTGACCCATCGCCGAACGGCTTCATTGGCGAGACGGCTGGGGGGATGCTGGTAGAACTGGACGTTTGTATGACCACCTTGTCGTCCAAGGCGGGATACGCTACACTGGATGGAACAAGCGAGGGGTAGAGCTTCTCTGGAGATATGTTAGGAGCGGTGGTGATGGTTGAGGGCAGGAGGAGCTGGGAAAAGAAACTCGGTGCCGTCCTGACTGGTTGTGGTTGTGATGGTGGAGGTTGCTCTTCCATTCGCGGTCTTTTATTGCTGCGGCGTTCTTGTTCCACCTCTTTTGCCACCACCACCACCGTCTCCACCTCCATTTCCCCCATGTCTGGTTCCATTTCTCGCTCCTTCTCCCATGTTTGCCTCTCCTCTTCAATCTGTCTCCTCACTTCCTCACTGGGCGGCCCCGTCCAAACTACCGGCATGCGCGGCCTAACCACCGCCTCCTCCGCAAGCCCCATGCCCCCGCGCACAAGATGTGGCAATACGCCACACCTTGCCGCGACGCGTGGAAACAGCACCGCCGCCAATAGCGCCTCCTTGTTGCCCGTAATAACCGCCGTGCGTTCCATCTTCGCCCTGACCTCGGTTCTCAACAACTGTGGCTGGATCTTTGCTAACGATGTTGCTAGAAACGTTGATGCAGCGGAGGTAAGCGCCGGCGGAGAGAAGATGCTTGCGGGGGTTAAGGCGGCCATTAGTGAGTCCGCGTGTGCGCTCTGCTTCTGTTTTTTCGCGGGGGGAGGAGGCAGCGGAAGCGGAGGAAGGAGATCGTCGCAGCATGTGGAAAAGACGGGATACAGAATATCCACCGTTGCTTTCGTCAATGCTAGTCCAGAGAAGGCGAGGAGTGTGTTTGTGAGAGTGTAAGTTGCCACTCTAATATCTGCACTCCATGACTCCTCAGTGTGGACATAAGCCGCCTGCTCCAGCAACGCCGGGACGAACGGGATGAGAAGGCCTTGAAGACGTTGTGCGAGAGTATCAAGGAGGTTGAGGGTTGCTGCGTGGATGCTTGGAAGCAGCGAGAACAATGTTTCCCTGTGTCCTTTCTCAACCGCAGGATTATGGGCAACTGAAGCAACGGTGATGGCAAAGATTCGCGAGGTAGCATCAACTAGCTGTGCCAGGGAAATCTGCGGTTGCACAGTAGTCGGAGTAGTGAAAAACGACCCGAATAGCCGCAGCAGTAGCAACAGCCGCTCCACCTGAGATGCAATATCCTCCTCTGCAGGCTCAATACCAAGTGTAGTGCTCTTTCCCGAGGGATGACGGTAATCATAGTCCTCAACCACGGGCTTAAACACCATATCCAGTGTGCCATGTACTTCCTCCAGCACCGCTCCAAACAGCTCCCTCCACTCCCCCGCCACCGCATTCCCCTTCCCTGCCTCCTGACCCGACACCCTCTTGGAGCTATTGCTAGCGCACAAATGCAGCTTTACAAAGACCTCCCTCGCCATTTTCTCCTGCTCCCCTTCCAGTGACGACATACGCTTCAGCACTACTCCCTTAGTCTTCCCCGAAAACGGCCGGAATGTAACCGGATGGACTCCGATTACATCCCGCAACGCCTCCAACACCACCGTAATAACACGAGAATCCTCGCTTCCAAGCGCAGACAATAATCCGCCAAAAAAAGCCGGTAAGTAGGGGGTGACAATCTCCCTGGTCAACGATGGTTTGTCCGCCGAAAGCGTAGTGAAGATGCGTGTGAGGGTCCTGACAACCATGACTGTAGTCGTCGTTGGTTCCGGCCTCTGGTTGGTCCAGTTAGTCATAAGCGCTCTAGAGTGGGTAGAACATACAGTAACCAGCCCAACCAGCACCTTTGCCCACGGTCCTCCCCAAGCTGCCAACGCCTCAAAGCTACTCTCAACAGTACACTTCACCATGACAACACCACACCACCTCGCCTGACTCACACGACTCTGCAGTAGCGTTGACACTCTTGTCTTGAACTTATTCACTAATACCACTGCATCTTCCGACTCGCGTCCCCTTTTAGACGAGGAAAGTGAAATCGCGGGATCAAGAATCGGAGAAGCGTACAGCTGTCCAGCAATTGTCGGGATTTGGCTCGGCAGTGAAACCTCAGATGTGGCAGTGAGGAGCGTTGTAATCGTGCGCAGGACAAGAAGAGAGTCTGTGGGGGATGAAGGCATTATTGTAGTTGAGTTAGGTGTTTAAGAATGATCTCAACATTAAATTTGGCGTTGCGGCTTAAACCAACCCTAACCCCAAGTGTTAAATATGGTGCCCCATGACGGACAACTGCTCGATTTACGTCAGGAAAGAAAAGGTCTTGTATCAAATGTATTCATCATTAAGCCCATGTAGAGAGGCCTCTAAACAGAAACCCGGAAAGCGTCACTAAACTTCGCTACCCTCACTATCATCATCACTACCGTCCTCACTCCCACTCTCATCCTCGTTGTCTTCCTCTTCCTCTTCCTCTTCACCATCCTTAAGGCCATATTTCAACCCATAGTCATCCTCAAAGTCTTTGAGGTGCTTTAGCTCAGCCTTAAACCCATCCTTTGTGAATTGCTCGACGATTTCCTGTAGGTCCTGATCAGCATCACCATCATCTTTTACTCACATCAGCAAACTCACATTTGCCTTAATAGGCGCAGTAACGACCACAACGTTGCTTCTGTCGGGATCAAAGCACGCCAGCACCTGGTCTTTCAGGGCCTTCCTAATGTCATCCACTGTGACCTTCTTGATTCTCCGCAACATCTCAGTGTTAAAATCCTTAGGGATGCTGTGCACAACCTGTCTGATGAAGCTTGTTGTTCCGGCTCCACTCATATTGGGCTCATTCTCGGCAAAGGAGACTACTATGCTGGAGATTGCCCCCTCAAGCTCGTTAGTGTCAAATGGGGTGGTGCCGTCTGCATAGTCTGCGATGACCTTTTTCACAGCGGCAAAGGCTTTATACGCATCTGGAGAGCGGTATACATCGAAGTTTAGATGACCAGAGTTGTGGTTGCGCGACATGTAGACACCATATGCGAGTCCGCTTCCTCGGGCGGCGTTCCAGAGGGGTCCTTCGGTAGCACCAAGGTACGCAAGAGCGAGCATAAGAGCGGGCAACTGGGGATCGTCATACGTAGACGGTCCTTTGCAGGAATGAGTTGAGTAAGTATTGTCGATGGTGGGCATCTGAACAATGTTGGCAACACCTCCTGGGTTCTTTCCAGCCGATGTGAGACGGTCCGTCCGTCTATCCAAGGGAGCCAATTTGCCATTCTATCGCGATCAATACAAGAGATATGAACACTCGGACAAGAAGGGCTTACGAATTTCTTTTTATCAACAAACGATTTCCACCCAGAAACAGGGCTCTTGAGCTTCTCCAGGTCGGCAATAACCAGGATGCGGATATTCTCGAGCTTACAGAATGCCTCTCTAAACTCTTCAAACTGCTTGATTGCGGCGTCGGGGTCCTCCTTCAATAGGGCTTCTATCCGCTTAAGGTATTTTGATTTGACTAGAGTATCTTTTGCACGTCCAATAGATTCTGGAGCAAGCTCAACCATATTCTTCACTGAGTGGACCATCTACTACTGTCAGCAAAACTCTACTGGAGTGGTCGCAAGCCATCACATACGGATTTCCCTTGTCTCTTCTCGTCAGGAATATCACTCCTCAGTTTCGAAACCGTTATGCCGATCCGCTTCTTGTCAAAGATGCTATCCCACAGTAAAGTCCTGAGCCACCTGATGGCAGTCTCATACTTCGCCGGTTCCACTTGCAGCCGGATCCGAACAGCCTCAGGCAAATCGACATAAGCTCCAGAGGTGATACTCAGATTAATAGTATCCTTTTCCAACTGTTCCACAACCTTTTCGTACTCCACACGGACTCCATCCATCATCACTGGAGTATCAAAGAATAGTTCCCAATAGATTGGTATTAGGGGTCTAAGCTTGACTGGAATTGAAGCGGTAGAAATAAAAAGGTTAACATGGACGAATTCCGAGGGAACACTCTCGTAGTGCAGATATAGCGGGAGATCCACGCTGTCCTTGTCTACAATCTTTTGGACGTGGTTATCCCTACGCAATGTCAGTAGTCATAAAAAGTAGAATCACACTTCCATAACTCACAATTTGCCATCCTTAACCGCAAGTCCCGCTCGTACAGTCGTAGTCTTGATGAAATGTATCGAGTCCACGCTTGGTACCGGAAATTGCCCCACAACTGCGGGCGGGATCTCTTTATCGTTCTCAGCCTTTGCAGCATCCAACTTGTCCTGAAGTTTTTTAAGTCCTTCCTCGCCCAAATTCTTGACCCGATCCGCAACTCTCTGCTTCTCCTCCTCTTCAATCTTTTTCACCAACTTTGCAGAAGGGCGCCCCAGTATTGAAACGTGGTGATTATCCACCAACCATTTCTTCATGAAATCTCTCCACTTCTTGTCATCCCATTTCTCTAGCTCATCATAGGCACTTAGATTCTCTAGGTTCTCCCTCAGCTGACTCCCGTCCCGTTTCCCAAATAAGTGATCGGTGATGATCGGTGTTGAAAAGGAGTGTCCAGAAGTTTCTGCATAGAACTTGGTTTGGCGCCTATCCCTGTGAATAAGGTCTGTAAGGTATGCAAAGTTTAGCGGCGCCTTGACAGTCTTCTTCAAGACTTCAAACAGCTTCTCCTCTGCTGCCTCCAGCTTCTCAGTAGCGACAGCAGTGAGCTGTATCCAAAGAACAGTATTTAGGCGATCCTCATTATAGAATCTGACAGAGGTTGCCCAAGGATCCTCGATCTCGACCAAGTTGCTCTCCAGAACCGAAACTGATGACCCAGCCAGATACATACTCATGACATCTATTGCTGTCGCCGACACTGGGTCCATACAGTCTGGACCCAGGAACGCAACAATAACTTCGCCCATGGACTCATCTTTCTCTGGGAACTCTACGGTAGCAATCGAGGACTGCGTGAGTACCGGAACCGGAGGTGAATCTACCCAAGGCCTTCAGAAAAGGAAAGGGAAACATATCAGCAATCAATTCGATCGACCGCGGCGCCCCAGAAATCCCACCTTCTCCAGGGTGCAGCAGGATCTGGGATGTCCGCTATGATTTTGTCCTCAAATTTGTCCAGCACCGTGAGCAGGTCATCATGGTCGACTTCTCCGACAATGACCAGACATAGGTTCTTGGGCTGATACATCTCCTTGTGAAACCGTCGAATCCTGTCGGCGGTCAGGACTCGCAATGCATCCATCATGCCTCCTGTCTCATATCGAAAACCAATGCCTTCGGGATATAACATCTTGTTTGCTTTCTCGTTCATCAAAGAGTCTTGTGTGTTCTGAATACCCTGCATTTCCGAGTATACCACGCCGGCATCCTGCCCAGTTCCGTCAATGTGATGTACTTCTGTAGTGCATCCAGTATCGGTGAGTGTGGGAAATAGTATATGTTCCAGGTAAACTGGCAAGATCTGAGAGAACCCCGCCCAACCGGCCGTATCGAGCGTGTAGGCAGTGTGATCGGTGGCAGTCCAAGCATTGGTCTCGGAGTACGCTCTGCCGCAATCTCAGTTAGCGGACCTAGCTCCATATCATCGCCACTGTCTCACATACCTCGTAGCTAATCGGTCTAGGATTCCCTTGTAAGGATAACTTCTCGAGCCCATGAAGCATAGATGCTCAAGTGTGTGTGGTGCTCCAGAATCATCCAAGATTTCTGTGGCAAGAGCAAAGAAGCCATGCACTTTGGGACCCTCACGGTCCACTACCACAGCAGTCATTCCGGTCCGTTGGCTCTCATACTTGGTAATATTGCTTGGCGAGTAGTCGGTTTGGAACTTCGTCGCAGTGCGGAAGTGTGACTTCCCCATGTTGGCTTGTGAGGTGATATTATCGACTATAAGCATGCTCAGGTCGTTCGAAACAAGGAGGGGATCTTGATTATATAGCGGATCAGATCCATCGTTAGCGGTGTCAGAACCAAAGCGAAGCTGTTTATTGGGCGCCGTAGCAGCAACCACCAGCAGGCATCGAATGAAAGCGAAAATTGAGAGCACGGCCATTGCGACCGCAAACACTCAAGAAGGAAGCAAGCGCAAACAGAAAAAGAAATGACAACTTCGAAGTCTCACCTGTAGAGTAGTGTGTAGAAAGGGACTTCGGCAAGTGTGCAACCCAGTGCAGCAAATACAGGGTTGTCAGCTACTTGTATGTAGTTGCTTGTTTTTCGCTGCTTGTCGGAGGTAGATGGCCCTGGACTGGAGTCTGATGGGTTTCAAGACGATTGAGTTCTTCTGCTCTTCTAATCCCGATCTTTCTTGGTGCTGGGTAAGTGCTTTTAATACTTAGTTCCTCTGCGCTGCTGACTTGTTGCCGTTGAAGCTCTCTTTATAAGATTGTGGCTTCAGCTGAGGAAAGTGAGGAGAGATGAGAAATAGAGAGAGAGAGAGGGTGCTTTTGCTTACCGCTCCCGCCCTACTTAGTACGATTTCTCTCTCTCTCTCTCTCTCTCTTCTAGACCAGTTGCTGGTCTGGCTGCCCGCCCCACTAGCCTAGCAGTTCGCCCCTCACCCCCAGAGCCTCTTCCCCGCATCGTGGAAATATCCCTGACCATCAGTGACCGGCTCTCCAGACCAACGACGAGCCCCATCAGCTACAAAGCAGTTGTCCAAGTTCTTAGGTGGATAATGCGTTTGTCGCCTCTTGCGCGCATTTCGTAGTTGTGGTTCTGCTGCCTTTTCGATATAATTCTCCGCATGTAGCATTCCATCTGCAAGGTGAAACTCGGATGATTCACATATGCAAACGAGATAGACTTACTAAACCGCCAGGGCGCCATTAAGGATGGAGGGGCTGCCATGGAATCTCTTCACTGCATGCATCGTGACTGTATTAATGATACAAAAGCAAAAACAGTCAACAATTAAAGTGCGCAAACAGCTTCATCAATCACATAGTCAGTCCCGCCTGTGAATGTGAGGCAGCAGAGAACAAGGCAAATTATAAGTATAAGTTTTCCATTTCTCACCATTACCACCACCCTCCACTGCCCGGGTCCAACACTACCACCGCCCTTTTCATTATACGTCATCAAGGTCGTGCGCATTGGGCTCATGGGCTCGTATTCCCTTCTCCCACCCATCTTTCCATTCATTCAATCCAACCCCCAGTCTTTGTGACTCCAGCAAGAAGAAAAATGGGGACATAAGAAACGAAGTAACAAAAAGAAAACACCAAAGAAGATAGCTGTAACGACAAACAGACCGACGTGACACGAAAACAATAAATGTAACCCAATAAGGACAAGGCGAATGATGAACCAAAGAGAAGTTGACGCCTCCGCCTTCCTTCATCCCGTCTATTCTAGCAACATTTACCTCCATCCTTGGGGGCGTCCGCGGGCCTGGTCACATCAATGGGGCGACCGTCGGTGTTGAAGGAAGGTACGTCGCCGCCCTCCAGTTGTTTGCTTGAGACGATTCTATAGATCTCTGTGGTTGCATCCCGTGTAAGCGGGCAGCGGTGGAAGGCTGAGAATAAGAAGAACGAAGAACTCACCAGTGAGTATGTTCTGAAATGCCAACTCTACATTGCTCGCATCCAGTGCCGAAGTCTCGATAAAGGACAGATGATTTTCCGCTGTGCAATAGGAAGCTCATGTCAGCCAAACAAAATTGATCCTTCCCTGCCCTTCATTGTCAGAGATCACCTACCAGCAAACGCCTTTGCGTCATCTGTAGGCACAGCTCTCAAATGTCTCAAATCGCTCTTGTTTCCCACCAACATGATGACAATATTAGAGTCCGCATGATCTCTCAGCTCCTTTAACCAACGTGTGACATTCTCGTAAGTCAGATGCTTGGAGATATCGTAAACAAGAAGAGCTCCGACAGCACCACGGTAGTAAGCCGAGGTAATCGCACGGTATCGCTCTTGACCGGCGGTATCCCAAATCTGCGCCTTGATGGTTTTAGCATCAACTTGGATTGATCGCGTGGCGAATTCGACTCCGATCGTTGATTTGCTGTCGAGGTTGAACTCGTTGCGAGTGAATCGACTAAGCAGATTGGACTTTCCGACACCAGAATCTCCAATTAGAACAACTGCAGTTTCACATGGAATAGTTAGCGGGCCTTTTCAACGCGATATAATTGGCATCTATGAATTTAATGCTTATTTGGTCTGGTGGGCAGGCAATCCGTCGCTTAGTCCGGATTCTCGGACCCGCTATGCGCCGTCGCTCAACGTGCTTACTACTCTCCACGAACGCAAGCAGATAACGACAGTAGTGGGGACATCTGTAATGCAGGACGGTGGCGGCGGAAGCTCGGAAGAAGCAACACAAACTGAGGTAGGGAGTTTACCTTTGAACAGAAACTGTTATGAGGGTTAGCATCAACTTCGAGCATTGAGATAAGGTACACCGGAGAGGAGGGGAAGGGGAGTACAAACATCATACTCGTCGTTGGCCATGGTGAGGTGTTATGCGGTAACGTTTCTGAGACAAATAGGGAGGGCTGTGGGATGATAACGTTGATGGCTGAATTATGAAGGTTTGTCGAGAGTGTTAAGGGGATTGGTGGATGGGGAAGGTAAGGTCGAGGTGGTAATCCCTGGACGCCTCACACACCATTGTTTGCTTGACTCAGCCGCCAATGCCAAGTACTTCGGCGAGTGACGTTCATGTGATTTGGTTATAAATGTTGATCGGGTTCTGCAAAAGCAGGCGAACGAACAATGAATAAGGGAGGGACAACCTCAGTTTTAGGCACATATGACTCGAGGTTGAGTACCTTTCTGTCAGACCGTTCCGTACAACACCAGACTCATAGACTCATTTCATTTCAAAGCGCGGCCTTTGTTACGGTATAACCTTCAAGAGAGGTGGAGACGGTGGCTTATGGTTTGCTCGATCCGTTTCTCCCTCTAGATTGATATAGCTCTATCTCGTTCGTCGAGATCAGCTCTCAATTGCTCGGTTCAATTCGGCGTATGCCAGATTTCAGCCCTACCCATAAATAGATCGAGTGAACTTTATCTTTCACTTTGAAATGATAAGCATACACAAGTCATTTCACTTCCTTCGTCCGACTTACAGGTGCTAGGATATGAAAGGCAAAACCGGGAATACAGAGTGCGGGAGAATGTGTTGGAGAAAGCAGATGTGAAATCCATGGAGTAGGTATCTCCCGTACTAATCAAACTTAATTACATTCCCAATCTCGTGCTAGACATTCCCGATTTCGCCTTCTATACCCGAGTAGAAATTGTACTAGTCCCGGAGGAAGTTTCGACTTATGAAATGTCACATAATGCTGGATCCATTGCTGTACGGGCGGATGATAACTACTTCATTATTAGCTGTGCCCAACTCTACGGTGCGCCTCGAAGTTCTTTCCCTGGAAGTCGTGAGGATCTAGTTCGTCACAATTTTGTCTTAGGAAGGCATACCAAGGTCTGCATATCTTCCTTTCCTCATAGGGTCAATCCTCTCCAATTTCTCCAACCATTCTATTATCTCTCTGTTCTCTGCGGACTCATCATCCTCATCCCCCTCGCTGTCCTCATCCTCGTCCTCGTCCTCGTCGGATGGTTCCCTTCTTAGTTCTTGTAGCGATTGTACATAGAGTACTAGAGCCTTCAGAATGTATTTACCTGTTCATGAAGTTAGAACTTCCTTGATAATACAAAGCGAAGTCGTACACTCTGGGTGTCCCTCCAAGAGCTCCTTCAATATGTCAATTTGCTCTCTTAGCATCTTGATTCTAACTAACCGGGGCATCTTCGGCGCAATTGCAGTCTCGCCTTTTGCCAAAACCAGCCACCGATGGTAGAACCACAGACTCTGGTCCTCTGGATCAGTCTCAATAGCTCTCTCCAATAACTCTAGCTCTGGCCATTCCGTCAGCATCAGATAATAGGTTGGAGTAATCCCCGAGCCCACCGTCCTCAAAGAAGTCCAATTTCTCCTGTTCGCTCCTCCCTTGCTCCCCCAACAACCGCGGAATCAGCATACTCCTCTGATGCCACGCTGAGTAATTCGACATTCCTCCAACTCCCACAATCATCCGCATAGTGTACTCAAACTCGTCCTTCACCATGCTTTTGTATTCTCTTTGCACTGGATTCTCGATACGCGCAACCACCATCCGCCGGTACATCCAACCATGATAGTTCCTCATATCCCTTGTCAACATCATCCCAACCAACACCAACTCATTCATCCAGAAGGATGCAGCCTTTGGAGGGCTTAAAAGTAATGTGGTTTGCTGTAACGTCCAGAGACGGTGATTCCAGATCCAGTAACATTTCGGATAGGCGGTGAGAAGTGGCACGAGGAATTCCAATTCTTCCTTCAGCAGTAGGGCGAGACGAGATTCGTGTGCGGCGCGAAGGGACTCTGTAACTAACGCCGGGTCCTGCTGGTATTCAGGAGATGTGGTTTCATCTGCACTTGGTTTCGGGGGTGCGGGTGGATCGAAGGTAACGAAGCAGGTACGGAGAAGGATCTGTCGGCGGTAGTTCCACATCGTGTAAAACTCGGGATTTATCTTAAGGACCTTCGAGGTGAGCTCGAGTGTAGTCGGAGTAAAATCATCCTCAGATCGCTGGAATTGAGATTTAGTTGCTGGAGTGGAGTTGGAGGGTGATAACTTACCTTTTGTTGCGTGTCCGCAACAAGAGCCAGGTATTGTTGAAGCTTTTTTTGCTCCCGCTCCTTCACCTCTGCGTTCCTGGATTGCGCATATTCGGTGCGACTGATTCCATGCTGTGCAACTGGTCAGCAGGCGTTGGATGATGGTAGATGCGGTTGGTTTAACGTACGCTGGCCATCTTGGTGGGGATGAAGTTGGTGGGTTTTCAGAGGTGCTGCGGTGCGGTGGGTGAGCTCTTCTTTAGCGATGACAAGCTCTGGTCTTGGTGTATGGACCCATCGATATCACGATTGGCGGTTTGTCCTTTCAATTCAATTTCGAATAGCATTCATGAAAGCTGCTATGCAAAACTTCTTGTAGTCGTAATATAGCCCTAGTAATACAAATTTATGTAAAGAATCCATGTTTTCTCTTCCTCAAATGCCGTCTCCTCTAGTCTTTTCCTTCCGAAAAACTAGAATCTCAACAGAGCTCGTCATCCTTGTCACTATCTCCACCTCACCATCTCCTTCATCCTCGTTTTCATCGATCTCCATATCATCCTTCTTCCTCTTCTTGCTCTGCAGCTCCTTCACTGCGCCCTCTGGCAAATCTACAACATCATCAACCACATTCACACTCCCCGTCCTAACCCTGACCTCACAATTCTGCCCCATAAAGAAGGTACCCAGTTGCAAGCACTTATCTATCGCCCTTCCGGTAGCCTTGAGCGTGACTCCTGCATCCTCGTTCTGCTTCTCCTTGCTAGTGATCTTTTGATTTTTGCTTTTCTGAGCGGTTTCGGCTGCGTCGAGATACGCCGTGACGCGCTTCACAGCAGAAATGAAGGGTGTTTTGGAGGATATATAGACAACTTTTGGGTCTATGGAGGAAGCGTGCGGGATTGGAGGGTGGAGAAGTGAGCGCTTTTGAAGGGTTTTTGCTGGGGAGGTTAGCGGGGCGACTAAGGGGGGTGAAGAGCAGAGGGACCTACTTGGCGGAAGAGGCACGATTTTACGACCCGGGTTGTTAGTGAGAACTGCAAGATGTTCTGTAGATGGTGGTGGTTGTGACATTGCGAGAGTTGTATTGAGTTGTGAAAATGGTCACGACCAAAAATCGGAGCTGGGCTAGTAAAGAAAGCGAGTGAGTGAGTGGGACGACGTCCGTACCCGACTGATTTATGATCATATCAGGGCATTCTATGTTCAATCCGGCGCTCGTCTGGCGGTTGCTCCGGAAAGGCGGTGTTGTGCATGTATATAGCTGAAGAGCTCACGCGATCTCCAGCACACCTCCGATCTCACTCACGCACAACCATAGCTCCACAATGTCGCTACTACCAACTCACAACTCCTTTTCAGAGCCATCACCACTGCCTTCCACCTCAGATACCTCCCCATCCTCCCCATCCTCTTCTCCAACAGCCTTAACAATAGTCCTCCTCTTCACCACCTCCGACCCGTCGCTCACACTCCCCATCACTTCACCACCAACTACTACAATCGCAGCTCTCAAGCTTCTAATACGGTCCCAACGACCGTCCCTCTCAAACCGGAAACTCCGCCTAATCCACTCTGGAAAAGTCCTACCCGATGGTCCACCCCTTTCCCAGCTCCTCCCTCTGCCGCAAGCGCCACCTCCAAAAACAAGTGACCCCAAAGGAAAGAAAAAGGAGCAAGTCCCAGAACCACCCCGCATCTTCCTCCACTGCGCTGTCGGACCATCTCTCTCCCCCTCCGAGCTTGCAACCGAGTCATCTCCCCTTCTCACACCTCCAACAGTAACCTACTCTGCGCCGACGCAATCAACATTACCTGTGCCCCAGGGGTTCGACCGTCTGCTTACCCAGGGTTTTAGTGAACGTGAGATTGCTGCTCTCCGTAGTCAGTTTAATCGACTCAATCCCGATCTTTCACCCGAGGATATGAGGGTGTTGGAAGATCGGTGGATTGATGAAAGTGCAGGGCAGGGACAGGAGACACTGGGAGGGAGTGCGGTGGGGTCTTATGAGGATATGTTTGTGGGGACCGTCATCGGTTTTTTTTGGCCAGTGAGTATTTGGCTGGTGCGGGAGGAGGGTGTTTTTACACAGCGCAGGCAGTATGCCGTTTTAGCGGGGGTGTGTGTTAATATTTTCTTTGGGCTGGTGAGGATTTTCGGGTAGTAGTTATGTGATAGAGTTGGGATATGCTCCAAGCGCTTTAGATTAAAGCAAGGTGCTAAATGAAGGATCCACGATGAGAGTTACCAACGGCGTGGAATGGCGCTGGGAGTATTGAGTGAGAACTCACGGTAGCTGTGAGAGTGCTGAAAAGGGATTCCTCTTGCTCATAGTACGACGCACTTCTAAGAGGATAGCCCTCCATAGACACCGAGTATAAGGCTGATCGTTTGGGCATGCCTTTTCTCCAACCTTTCCTTCCTTAAAGGTGATATAACTATTTTTGACACTCTATGATGATGTACACATCACCCACACCCACACCCCATCATGCACGCTCTTATATGTTGAGACCACCGGGAAATAAGGAAATCAGAAAAGGGATTTACAAAGCATCGGTCAACAACTTGTTGAGCTTGGCCATCCTAGAAGAGATGGAAAGATCGATGGTCCGATCACCAACCTCAACGACGAGTCCGCCCAAGATAGAGGGGTCAACCTATGGTCGACGGTGTCAGTTCAATACCAGGTTGAAGTTAAAAGCCGCCGATGATAAGAGAACAAACTTTGTTAATGGCCTTCAATTTTTGTCCCTGACCAACAAATTGGGACTTGGAGATGGCTGTCTCCAGTCTGCTCAAGGTTTTGTTGTCCAATTGCTATCGCACTATCAGTCCCATTTCTTAACATCCATAACAACCCCCGACTTACCACAGCAGAAGTGATAATGGTTTCGATCTCTCCCCGGTGTGCGCCCATCAGAATACCGTATTTCTCGATAATACCGTTAACGAGTCCAAGACGGTTGTTTTCGGCCAGAACCTCCAAAAGGTTCTTAACAGTCTTATCCTGACCGGCTGCCTTCGAGATCTCGGTAACAACGAGTTTCTTGTCCTCAGCTTTAAGGGTGGGTGAGGCGAGGATGTTGACTAGCTTGGGGTCTTTGGCGAGAGTGGCCTTCAAGGCCTTGAGAGCCTTGTCCGTGGGCTCGAGACTTGACGTCTTTGCGGATGCAGTGTACTTTAACCCCCCAACTGGTCAATATTGGGCGCAATTGATGGATGAGGGGCAGATATACTAGAGCAGAAGCGTAGGTGCCGTCGATGCCGAAGAGGGCCACTGGGGGCTTGAAGGACTTGTTGGCCGTAGCTGCTACGGCAGCATAGCCACGGGTACCCTGACGGGCAGCGAGAGCAACGGAGCGGGTGGAGAACATAGCGATAGTGTGGAGTGAGGGGAGTGCGTGGGGCGGCTGCTTCGACACTGGTGATGTTGATGATGGGTTTGGGAGAAAACCGGAGGTTCCGCCGGCATGATCGTTGATCCCGAACCAATCAAAGGCAGTTCACGTGACCTACCTACTCTTTGACACTACAGCTGCAAAAGTGGGCTCGCTCCCCCTGCTGGATGTTGCTCGTGCTGAAATTGATTGAGGAATCCAGGGCAGAAATGCTCTGGAGAAGATTGTCTGATTGGCGTAGTCCCTCGTCATCGGAGATGGTAGCTTCGGTCTCAATATTGAGGATTGGGGGCCACAACTGTACTATATCGCTCTAACTCTCTGCTTTCAAGAGAAATATATCTCGTCTCACATCTGCTTCTCTAACTGCCTTCAGAAATTGATATCCAACATTGCACCTATACATACTAAGTTCTACGCACTTTCATCTAACATATCAGCACGCCAAGCATCACGAACGAACCGGACCCCGAACTTCAACTCTGGCCTCAAAATTACCTGTGCATCAGCTTCAAAATCCTCGTCTACACTCACATTCGTCCTCCATCTCTCACAGCGCTGTTACCGCTAGCTCCTGCTATTTCGGCCTGGCTCCTTTGGTTCCGCACTTTTTACGGCGTTAAGACAACGACTTCACGACCCTACCACCAGACCCCTTAACCACCCCCGAGCTTTACGAGCAGAACGAATTGTGCAACATGCGGTTGGATGTGAAGGTACATATCTGCGTCACAACTCAGCTTCTTATAATCCGATATTTGTGGGAAACTATTCTAAGGTTCACCCAAGCTAATGACGAGTGATCCTAGAGACAACTTTTTGCTCGCTCGGACCGAGTCAAGGGAATTGATTTTCACCCTACGGAGCCTTGGGTACTCACCACTCTATATAGCGGTCTGTTCCGGATATACAATGCTCGATAGAACTTCGGCTAATTCATTCGCTCTCTTGGATAGGTCATGTCTATATCTGGTCTTACGAAACGCAAACGATCGTCAAGACCTTCGAGGTTACAGATGTGCCAGTCCGCGCCGGTCGTTTCATTGCACGCAAGAACTGGTTCGTAGTCGGTTCGGACGATTTCCAGCTACGGGTATTCAACTACAACACTTCCGAGAAGATCACAGCTTTCGAAGCGCACCCAGATTACATTCGTGCCATCGTTGTCCACCCAACACAACCTTTTGTATTGACGGCTAGTGATGATATGACAATTAAGCTTTGGGATTGGGAAAAAGGTTGGAAATGTGTTCAGACCTTTGAGGGACATAGCCATTATGTAATGAGCCTGGCAATAAACCCAAAGGACACCAATACTTTCGCTTCAGCATGTTTGGATCGGACGGTGAAGATTTGGAGTTTGGGAGGCGGTGGAGGTGCAAACTTTACACTAGAAGCGCATGAGACGAAAGGTACATTGTTTCCAAGGCTTTAGTGGGGTGACGTGTATACTGATCTTGCACAGGTGTGAACCATGTGGACTACTACCCCGCTGCTGATAAGCCTTATATCCTTACCACCTCCGACGACCGTACCATCAAGGTGTGGGATTACACGACAAAGTCGCTGATTGCAACTCTTGAGGGCCACACATCAAACGTTTCTTTCGCATGTTTCCATCCGGAGCTTCCGGTCATCATTTCTGGTTCGGAGGATGGAACTGTCAAGATTTGGCATGCTAACACTTATCGGTTGGAACAAACTTTGAGCTACAGTCTAGAGAGAGCTTGGTGTGTGTCCTACCAGCGAGGGAAGAATGCTCTAGCGATCGGTTTTGATGAAGGATGTGTTGTTGTGAAGATGGGCCGGGAGGAGCCTGCAGTATCAATGGATAGCAGTGGGAAAATTGTGTGGGCAAGACACAATGAAGTTCTATCGGCTGCTATAAAACCGAGTGGTAAAGCCTCGTAGCCGATATAATATGATATGAGCCGTGCTGATACTGCCTCTAGATGTTAGCATCAAAGACGGAGAGCCCCTCTCTCTCCCGACCAAGGACCTGGGTTCCTGCGAAATCTATCCTCAATCTCTTATTCACTCACCTAACGGCCGCTTCGTTTCAGTATGCGGTGACGGAGAATACATCATCTACACCGCACTGGCATGGAGAAATAAGGCTTTTGGACAGGCGCTAGATTTTGTATGGGCTGGCAAGGATAATAGTAACGACTACGCAATTCGGGAAAGCCCAACTAGCGTTAGGCTATTCCGGAATTTCAAGGAGAAAACTGGTGGTCTTGATGTTGGGTTCGCCGCTGAGGGATTGATGGGCGGCGTTTTACTGGGTGTCAGAGGACAGGGCGGTGTTGGACTTTTCGACTGGGAGACTGGTGGATTGGTGCGAAGAATAGATGTGGTGCCAAATGATGTGGGTTCCCAAATATGTGAATCTTGAAGTGGTACTGATTGATGTTTTAGATTTACTGGTCCGAGAGTGGTGAACTTGTTACCCTTGCCTGTGACGATACGTTCTATGTTTTGCGTTTCTCTCGGGAGGCATATGTTGAGGCGCTTCAGAATGACGGTGTTGACGATGATGGTGTTGAGGCTGCATTTGAGGTTATCGTCGATATCAACGAGAGGTAAGTGTTTCATCGGGCATTTGAGATGCTCAGAAGCTGATACACAAATCGTAGCGTTCGAACTGGAGAATGGGTTGGAGACTGCTTCATCTACACCAACTCCACGAACCGGTTGAATTACCTTGTTGGTGATCAGACTTACACCATCTCTCACTTCGATTCTCCCATGTACCTTCTCGGATACATTCCTCGCGATGGCCGGATTTATCTTGCCGACAAGGATGTCGCAGTTGTCTCTTACGGCCTCTCCCTCTCTGTTGTTGAATACCAGACCGTCGTCTTACGTGGTGACATGGATGCAGCTACAGAACTCCTCGAGTCTGTTCCAGACGACCAGAAGAATAAGATCGCCCGGTTTTTGGAAGGCCAAGGGTATAAGGAGCTCGCCCTAGAAGTAGCCACCGACCCGGAACACCGCTTTGACCTCGCCCTTGCGCTAGGCAATCTGGAAATAGCACTCCAACTGGCCCGGGAAGTAGACGCTGAGCACAAGTGGAAAACTGTTGGCGATGCTGCTCTGGCAGCATGGAATCTCGTGCTTGCGCAAGAATGTTTCAGCAATGCTAAGGATATTGGGTCATTACTTCTTCTCCATACTGCAACCGGTAATGTCGAAGGTCTCAAATCACTTGCTGTTACCGCCGAGGCGGCAGGTGCGAACAACGTGGCGTTCTCGTGTTTGTGGCAGACAGGGGATGTGGATACCTGTACTAAGCTGTTGCTGAAGACAGGACGGCAGGCAGAATCCGCGCTGTTTACAAAGACTTATAAGCCCAGCCTTGCAAGTGATGTGGTGAGGGAATGGAAGAAGAGCCTAGTTTCCAACAAAAGAGGGAAGATTGCGGAGGCGATTGCTATTCCGGATGAGGATGAGGAGCTTTTCCCTAACTGGGGGGAATACTTGAAGATTGAGAATGAGGAGGATTTGATCGATGTTAATGGTGATGAGGAGGGTAGTGAAGAGGAGGGTGAGGAGGGAGGCGAAGAGTGATATGCCATGAATATAGGTTAAAAGCTCGGTGGGTGTTTGCTGCGGATTATTTTATTGCGTACATTTTTCCGTTATGTTTTGGCCGCTTCTTTCGTGGATTAAAAGCGTAGAATTAAGCCTTTTTTCCCTCGTGGTAATTCATTCTTTATCAGAGGATATACACTTATGGCTCTAGATTGAGGGTAGGCATTTGAGTAGAGGCTTTAATTCTCTTCTACCATGTAAAATCTTGCAATCATCCTGAATCATATAGAATCAGGGCTAGGGTCCATGAAATCCTGTACTTTGGGATGGATGAGGCTCTTCAATCCATCCGGGTAATAACTTTAAGATTATTGAGGGAATTAACGGCAGATTTTGTCTCTGACCGTACAACATTTCCACCCTCACCACATTCGACAAGTATGCCTTTAGCTATTCCAAGTCGCCGAAACGTACGCTTCCAATCCATATCTCCACCGTCATTTTCCTGGTTTCTGACCAGCGCAATGGTAGATTGTCGGCATCAATGCCGAAAGTGTTACCAACGTCACCAGCAATGATTTCCCTGGTCACTGGCCGGGAGAGGATAATTCATGGGATCTGGAGAAGTTCCGAAGAGTATGCAATTCCTTCCAGTAATGCTTGGAGTATGTGGATGCTGATGCGACGAGGATAGACATTTATGGTGAACTTCTTCCGCAACGATAGATACCACGCCGAGTTCGACCTTATCCATATCGATGCCTCTATCGCGAATGCATTCCGGCGAATTATGATGGCAGAAGTCCACAGCTTTGCGATCGAGCAGTGCTACTTCCTCAACAATACGAGTGTCATCCAGGACGAAGTTTTAGCTCACAGATTGGGGTTCATACCAATTGTGGGGAATCATGAAGCGATGCGGAGTATGAAGTGGCATCGGAGTATGTTCCTCCGAGGCGACGAGGTGGAGGTATGATGGCTAATTATGGGAATAGAGGGTGTCGACCCAAAAACGAACTTAGGCTACCCCCCCACCGTCCACGACACGTTGATCCTACACCTCCACGCCACATGCGAACGTATCCCCGGTACACCAAAGGGCGAGACTGACCCCAACAAATTGTACATCAACCACACCATCTACGCGCGCGACTTGGAATGGCGACCAGCAAACGAGGCGCAGCAGGTGAAGTTTGGAGACCGCCCCGTGCGCGCCGGGAACCCGGATATCATCATCGCGAAGCTTAGGCCGGGACAGGAGATCATTGTAACCAGCCACGCGGTGAAGGGGCTGGGAAAGGACCATGCCAAATTCTCGCCAGTCGCGACGTGTGGGTATCGCCTACTCCCGCAGATCACGATCAAGGAGTCGATCACCGGCAAGGCGGCAGAGCGGTTTCAAAAATGCTTTCCGAAGGGTGTGGTGGAGATTGTGGATGGTGAAGCGAAGGTGATGGCGCCAAGGAATGATACTGTGTCGAGAGAGGTGTTGAGGCATGAGGAGTTCAGAGGGAAAGTGGAGCTGGGGAGGGTTAGGGATCATTTTATTTGTGAGTGTTTCCTTTCCCGCCCAATCATAACGACTGGCGGTGGGGTGCTAATACGGGATAGACTTCGTTGAGAGTGCCGGTCAGTGGGATTCGGATGAGATCTTTATAGAGGCAGTTGGTATCCTTCAGGCAAAGGTCAGCCGCTTGAAGAGACATACGATGCGCATGTTGCAGCAGGAGCAGGAGCAGGCAGAACGCGATGCGGCGGATGAGGCTGATGCCATGGAAGAATAATTGCAAGGAAAAAGTAGAATCTTGATTTTCGTGATAAGCAGGCTGCGTGATAGATGCTGTATATCATAGCTTCGTGTATTTCTATCTGCTGTTGCTTTTCTTCGGAGTTTAAGGTTTAGGGAAATTCGTCCTTGCGCATAAAAGTTATTACTTTACGTTTCTATCTATATGGTGTGTGATTGATGCATAGCAGTGATCATGAATTGCGGCGCAACTTACTATCAAGACTGCATCAAGTGATTAATTGTGATTAGGGCAGGCTGATATAAGGGTTAGAGTTCTTTCGAGTCAGCAAGACATAAGTGCATTGAGACACTCTAATAACATGAACTCTAGGTATTCTCGATTGACCTTAGCTTTTTGGATCCCGCAGGAGTAAAAACTCTGCTCAAATTATAGATGACTGCCTATACCCAGATGAGCCAAAGACCAGAACTGTCTTGCCGAATGGCAGGACAAATCTATCGCCCTAGGACACTGAAGCAATCACTCTCACTGCAGCTTCCTCATTCCACATTAAACCAAACTAAGTAGCATAAATAAGATGTGCTACACTTCGCCCAAAAGACCCGCTTCACCGTGGCAGTAAGCCTTGGGTTAATGTAAGATGGACTCCGGATATGCGCCGGATGCCATGAAGTTTACTTCATGGATAATTAGGGTGGACGAATATGGATGCCAAGTCCGCAATCCATTGGCTAGGCACCTCATGCATGCCTTATTAGGGGCGTGGGGAACAAGCCGCTAGCGGGGCACTCAGCTCCCGCTCCCACATCTATCCAACTTTGAGCTCAATTAACTCCATGAATTTTACTTTAACCAGGATATTGTTTATATATGAAATGTAGTTAACAAGATGCTCTTTCACTTGCTTATCTCCTCTTTTAGTTTCCTCTAATATTCAAGGAGTGGTTGATGATCAAGTACAGTGGCTTAGACTATACTTAGCACTGTTGATTCTGCTAAGCACTGCTTACTGCTGGCATTTTGCATTGGGTAAATTATTTCTACCTGATGCTTAGATACATGTCATATACCATCAGGTAAATCTTTTCTACCTGTCTGTAAGGTACATCTGTAGTGAGTGACAGCTTATGACTCAAATATAGAGACCAACCAGTCTACAACCAGTGTCAGTACCAGGCCAACAATAATGCAGAAACCATCTATATATAGTATAGCTACTCTGTGCCAAAGAGCTTCGAATTTGACCAAGGATTGGTGGATTTATGGGTTGACTGCTAAGAGAGAATAAGGAGAAGAAGGGCTACCTACCCCATATGATTTCTCCACCACTTGTGGTTGAAATTCATTGCTCCTGCTGTCTAAGTCTCTTTAGTGTGTTACAAAACTACTTGGGTGCCACTTGGCAGTTTCTAGGAACAATGAAATGTCACTTGGGCAAAAATTACCTGAGTTATGACACTATAGAAGGTCTCCCACTTGAGCAACTCAAAAATAATATCTATTTCAACAACCACCAGCCCAAATCTGCCAAGACTGATATTAATTGATAGCTAGCATACCATACATGCTCTGATAGTATTACCAGTGAATTCCATTTACAATTGGTGATGAAACAGGGGGGTTAGAAGGTGGGCAAAAATCCGCCAGCTTCATGGACTCTCACTCACATTTTCATCTTGCTCAAAATTGGACCATTTGACTTGATTTTTGGACTGACATGTAGGCTTTGGAGTTGTCTATTATACTGCTATCTCTGATATTCTCTCCATTGTGTGGTTGTTGAGCAATTTGCAAATTTGAAAAAAATCCGGGATTTGCAACGTGCCACACGAGCAGCTTGCTAGGTGTGGGCACTGGGCGTACCCATGCCCCTAATAAGGCGCCTGGGCTGTATGCATGAGGTGATTGATAGCATGCAGAAGACCAGAGAACATCCCATGCTGTTCATACGTGCTGTACTTTGGTGATTACTTTGGCACTGATTTTACAAAATGTGTACGTCCTGGTGGTGTTAAGATGTTGATGCTAACTAGTTCTGTGGTTAATTATAGAAGACCAGACACCATCGGTACTGTGCACGTGGCTTGCCCAATTGTAACATTAGCTCGAAGTTTTTTAGCAGGGTCGAAGGGGGGCAGTGAATGTGTGCGTCTGTGTGTGCTTATGTGCGAGGGTAATCCACTCGGCCGTGCCAGGTTCTATCGGTGCTTCCCACCGCCTCTGTTTAGATGGTAGGACTTGGAGTCGGTCAGACAGACAATTGCACTTCATTTGCAGCAAAATCTTGAGCAGATAGTCTCGGTATTAGAGTTGGATGAGGAGGTCGAGGACTGGAACGAGAGGAAAGAAGGGGTTTAAGTAGTCTCCTCCAGTTTCGCGATGCTCACCTTTCCCTAACAATTTGAATTTTGGCCGCCAACGATGACCACCTCCGTGACCACTTCAGCAATATATAAGCCTTCGATGTCCCTTCACTTCTTCTCTTCTCATCTCTTATCGACCGAGTATACACTTTTCTTCCAGTACCAGGAGCTACAACAGCTTGCTTTTCCCCGCCGAAGATCATGCATAACCCAGAACTTTACTGCTACACAGGAAAATGAGGCAACCTAAACCGACACCTCAACACACCACCTCACCACTAGCTTTTGCGAAGCTGTGGGTCGCTGGCCAACCGTAAGCCGCCCCGTAATCGCTCTTTGCCTTCACAATGCCTAGAGGCGGGCGCTCTTCGCGGACCCCAACGCCCAACGTGGGTCCCTCTGCACTTACTACTCCTAAAAACGATTCCTCCCACTTCGGCCTTTTAAGGGAGATGCTCGAAGAGGATGGCTTGTGGGATTCTGATGGTTCTGATGATTCCTCCACCCATTCCGACTATGACTTCAATAACGACAGCGACACGGTCGCTTCCTCGATGCTTCCTATTTTCGCCTCTGGTGGAAAGAAGAAGCGCAAAAAGAAGAACGGGAAAGGCAAAACGGTGAAGTCTGCACCCAAGACAACTACAAGTTCGGGAGTCTCTCAAACTCCCATACAACAACAAATGAATTTGCTCGAGACGGTTTATGCCGACGAGGGTGATGATGATCTAGATATGCCCCAAGATATGGCAGAGAAGATAGTCGGAACGGCTGTCATCAAAGTCATGGAGGGACATTTCGCAAAACTCTACTCGAAAATCAACAACCTGAAGACGGAAGTGTCGACGCTCAAGATAACAGTTGCAAGCCTTGTGGAGGAAAATAAAAAGTTGGGTGAAGTTAGGGGGAATGTGCCAGACTTGGAAAAGCAGCCACCAGCAACGCCCGCGACACCAAAACAGGATCTTATGATCAGGCCACGACCACAGTTACAAACGTGCAAGCGTGTGGGAACACCGTTCACTAGAGAGGTAACAACTCGAAATTGGGCGAAGCAGGTCGAAAAGGACAACGCGACGCCTATGAATATTGACGAATTGGATGCGGAACCAGAGCGACCGGGTAAAGCACTGAGATTAACATCCCCACCACCTACGCTTATGCATTCTCAATACGCTGGAGCTTCGGCAATGGCTAAGAGAAGGGAGGATGATAGGGGAGAAAAGGATAAGGGGGGCCAGACAAGGAGTTTACCGAATCCCCGAGAAAGACAAATAAGAAGACGAGGGAGGTCCAAGGGGTCATGTGACCGGGTGACCGAACTCAGGAATACGATAACGTGGAGGAAGGAGGACAATGATAGGGGCGGAAGACAACCTGGAGGGAGGGGAGGTCAACAAAAGTGGTGGGAATTTGAAGCCCCGGAAAGGGACCAAGAGAAGGAAGGGCAACTGCAACGGAATCGGGTCGTTACGAAATATGAGGATGGCCGGGGAGTCACAGAGGTGTATGACTGCCACGGCAGAAGATATGAAAGTTGGGGACCCCGTAAGGGTTAGCCGAGCAGGGCTTAGGAATGGAGGAGAGTCGGAAGAGTTGCAGTTTAGATCGCGCCTATATGGTTTGAAGATCCTGCAGGGCAAGAATGTACTTTACGATTCTCTTTTGTTTTAGTTTGCTTTATTTTTGGTGCGTATGTTATGGGGGTGGGCTCTTTATTGAGTAGCGGGAAGCGGGAGGACGACTTTGCCTAGGAGAGAGATTGGGAGTTTCAACGGCCTTGTGCCCTCCTGGTTGAAGACCGAGGAAGTTTCGGGGATGGGGGTTAAAATGCCATGACCTTTAGTGGTCGGCCGGCTTATGGTAACTTAGCTGGGCACCTCCCTTCGGGGGTGAATGCAAAATGATTACAAACAAACAAACAGGAAAATGAGGCTGTGAGCGAGCAAGGCTGCACGCGAGAGAAAGGCTTAATAGGATCACGGCACTTAGGAGTATCCGGACCTATAGAACAAACAAATAGAACGGACCCTGGAGGATACTATCCAAGCAAATGATAGCGGGGTGGAACATAAGGTAGCAATAGGATGAAGCAGCACCCGTCCAGGCCTTCTGCGCACCAACCCCTACGACCGCGCGCTGCTCCGGTATCGTGGTGATATTCAATGCTAAATAGTACAGCGTCGAATCTCCCGGTGCTAGGTGCGGTTGCCGCCCTCCCGCCGTGGACGGAATCGGATTACAATGTCTAGACTCTAGGTATTCTCGATAGACCTTAGCTTGGATCACTAAGTTCGATTTATTGATGCCTGGCCTACCTAGGTGAGCCCTAAATCGGAACTGTCTCGCTGAAAGGAACGTCCAACTAAAAGGAACTGTGGGCGCGCTTCACTGCGGCAGAGTCATGAGTAGACTGTGAGATAGATAGTCCGGACGGGCGCCGAAAGTGGCACAGTACTGCGGCTTAGGGACGTCCTCCCAGTTCCCGAGAGACTGTCTTTCCAATGAGACTACATGTATGCCCAATCACCCCATCGAGCAAGAGCAATGAATACAGTAAATCCACCTCCCACAAGCTGACCCTTGCAAGTCCTAATCTCAATGAATCACTCACAAATGCGAGTGATCTTGGATGGGTTCGATCACTCCGTGGCCGCGATTGTTCCCGCCACAGGCGCTTGAATTTTCCTTGCCTCATATCAAGATATCTTCCTCTGTTTGCAGTACCCTAACTTGTTGCCTAGACGAAGAGACTATAAATATTCATCTCAGCCGTTAACCAGCCATTTCGAACTGTTGGACCAATCCTGGCGCAGAGGGAAGCGTACGTCGACTTATGGTGCAGCTGCCAAATTGGTGATGCGTATATTGACTTGTCTATTCATCTATTTGACACGTACACAAGAAGTAAAGTAAATGCGGCTCCGCCGCTCAACCCTAACACCACGTGATGACCGCACTCAAAGTCTGCCCTACACTCCTCCAGGGCGGTATCACGACCGTAAGTCGAAACCATAAAAAAAACAAAGATAAACAGTGCCGAGCTCCTCCCAAGCAATCAGCCAAGCCCAGAGCTCCTCCGAAGCGATTATCCTTCCAAGAAACGAAAAAACTCAGATCCCATCTCCGAAATCACATCTGATTCGCAGCACAATATCAAGGGCTTCGGCCTGGACTGGTCAGTCGGCTTCTGCACTCTCGATCTCCAGTCGACCGCTCCTCCGACGGCGATGATCAGTTCGGCTTCTTCTCCGATGAGAGCCCGCAGGTGCTTCCCATGCACTCCCGAGATTCCCGTCGAGGCCTGCCAATTCCCGTGTGAAAGAGGATTTCTTGGATTTATCGATCACTACCGGTGGATCGTCGTCGTCATCCTCATCCTCACTCTCATCCTCATCATCATTTTCATCGCTAGAACCCGCGCGATCCCTCAATTGACCTGCAGAATTACCACCGGATTTACCACCGGCTGCTGGTCGGTTGATCGTGGATTTCGATGCGATAGGTACCAATATATCCTGTGTCTTCGGCTCCTCCGGCTCCAAGATGTCCGTATAGGTGTGCTCATTCGGAGTCGCATTCGGTGCTGTGTATCGCTTGTCCCTAGATACATCTCTCGACCGACGATCGTTTCTTGCAGCATCCACATCGAACCGGAATAAACCTCCCACCTGGGGTGCAACGGCAACAAGACTTCCTTGACCTCCGCGACCAGTCCCAATTGCTGGCGCTTTGTCGTATATCTTGATACCGAAGCCATTGACAGGGACAATCCGTAGTCCCCGATCCATAAGCCTTGATTGCGAGAGCGAGTTGTGTGCTCCTGCCACATGTAAGACATCCCTTACAACTACTTCATGCTCACGATTTCCAGGTAGGCGAAACTTCAGTCGAACATCTCCCTGTCCTACAGCCTTGCCCGCTACCCTCCCAGCGAAATCGCGAATCTCCCGCTCGTCCTTCTTGGTGAATCCTGTATACCGAACGAACTTCCTTCGATCTCCACAAATGTGAGAGGTGGAGGCACAATCCAAGTACCAACTCTCCTTCGAAGGGGCCGTTTTTCCGCCGGTATCTGTCACCCAGTAGTTTTCGATCGTAGTCGTCATCTCCGCCGAATCCCTGGCGGCGGTGGTATCATCCTTGGCCTTCGCTGCGGTTTCGGTGTTTTCCTTCGTGACTGGAGGATCACCGCGTTTCATGCTCGGGCAGTTCCAGACCTTATGCCCTTCCTTATGGCAATAAAAACAGGTCGGTTTGCCCTTGCGATCCTGATCCTCGTCACTCTCGTCACCTTTCCAGCTCTTCCTGCCTTTGCCTTTGCCTTTTCCTTTGGCATTTCCTTTCGCGAACAGTAGGGCTTCCTGTCCTAGGCCTTTCTCACGCTTGATCGTGGCCTCCTTCTCGACCAACTTGATCACAATCTCATCTGGCGTGAGCGTCGCCGTCGCGTTCTTGTCCATCATCAACTCAAGAAAGAACTGCCAATCGTCATTCCTCGGTATTCCGCGCAGGAGATAAAACACGTGCTCCTCGTCGGTCATCTTCGCCAAGGTCCGAGTCGTCGCATCCGAAGTCGAGGGCTCGGAACATAGATTGTAGTCCTTCACCTTCTGGTCGATCCGTAAAGCGTAAGTTTCAACATCGTCACATTCCTCGAGCCTTATCCCTAAAAGCTCCTCCCGGATCTGAAAGACGTTGAACTTCAACTTCGCCTTGTACGCCGTCGCCAGCTTTTCCCAAAGTGTCCGCGCATCAGTGATTTCCATGTACGATGCCTGCAGCCGCGGCTCCATGCCGAGCAGGATCGTCGATCGCGCAGTACCATGTTGCTTTACCCAGTCTTTGACTGCAGCCCGATGTGCCAATTTCTCCGCTGCGGTTGCATCCTGCTCCGCCGGATCCTCGGGCCGCTCATCCTCCCCCGTGACAATACCGTAGACCTGCTTCTGCTCCAAGAGAAGCGCCATCTCCCCTGACCATTGCTTGTAGTTCGACCCATTGAACTTCGCAATCGATATGGCGGTAGAAGTCATCGTGAGGATGTCGTGTCAAAGTCGTCAATTATACTCCGCTGCTCATCAAGACGCGTCTCCAAAATGTCGCGTTCCTCCGTAAGTCGCGATTCGTAATTACCAAAAATACGATGCGACCGGGCTCATAACCTGTTGGACCAATCCTGGCGCAGAGGGAAGCGTACGTCGACTTATGGTGCAGCTGCCAAATTGGTGATGCGTATATTGACTTGTCTATTCATCTATTTGACACGTACACAAGAAGTAAAGTAAATGCGGCTCCGCCGCTCAACCCTAACACCACGTGATGACCGCACTCAAAGTCTGCCCTACACGAACCTCGTGTTGGGGTGGTGTGACGTCTCGGCATATGCATATATCATAACCAATCATTGAAGAAACCCCAAAATTAACAGTGTTACATCGTCCAGCTGAGCTTGGGGATAAAATTGGTCTGAAGCTCCACTAGGATGCTACTAATCTACAGGCTGGTCTCCCTTAACTTATTTTCAACTTCCAGCCTAATATGTCCCCTCGCCTTGCCTACCGTGCCGAGCAACTATGCCAGACGGCACAGTTCGTCCACTGCAGTGAGGACCCATCTTATTGCTGCTTGGATAAGTCCGACTGCCGTTTTACGTCTTCACGTTATTCACTTGGCGAAGGGATGCCGAGTGGGTGTGAGTTTTCGCTAAGCACAGGCACGACTTCGACCGGCAGAGGAGACAATATCACTATTACGGCTCCTTTCGCCGCTATCTTGGCCATTGCCGTCATCGTAGGGGTAGTTTGCTGGTGGCGGTCGCGGAGGCGTCGCCAGCAAACCGCCACCACAGAGACAGTATCTGACCAGGGTGCGGACTTTCTCAGTCGAGCGAAGGAATAAACGCTGATTAAAGTAGGCTCTAAGCGCTGGTCGTTCTTCGGCAGGCGGCCTCAAGCAGCACAACAGCAAGCTACAGCTCCAGCTAGCACGGTCCCAGAAGTACAAGAATTAGCGACAGGCACTCGCCCGTTTCAGGAAGCAGATGGCAGTGGTAAGTCGGAACAGCTACACCGTAAACTGCGCTGACACTGTCTAGCGGTATATGAGCTCGAAGGCTCGCAGAGTCGTTAGAAATGTCAGTAAATGCAACTATATCCTAAGGTCACGCTCAATATCGCGGCCTGCAGGTAATATCGAGTCCAATCCCAACCATTACATCGTCCTGGCGCAGCTATATGTAAGTTATGGTCGTCGATGACCGCGTAGCCTATCAATCACCGCCGTCAACACTTTCACCAGCCGGCCATCATCCATCATAAGTTACTAAATACACCCTCTATGCGGATCGCACATGCCGCAGCATATACCGTTCGATTTCTGTTCGCATCTCCGGGCAACGCAAGTTGATCAACCAACCTCTCCGGTTAGGAAAGATTAGGCTGCCGACTATGTGCAGGACGTTATAGAGGGTCTTTAGCATCGGGGCTGCCGTCTAGGCATGATATCAGAACCACCACCATGATTCGGTGGGTTGGGTTGGGGGTGCAGAGAGCGGGGGATGCTGGCACGATTATATTTGGGCCTAGAGACTAGCAGTAAAAGCCAAATTGGAGCAGAGTAGCTGTGAAGGATGATATTAGAGAATGGATATAAATGGAGCAAAAGGGGGTTTAAAGTTTAAATAGCCGTGTTGCTCCTGATCTCAGTTTCGCTGACACTCACCTTTCCTTCATAATTTGGCCATCAATATCGCGATGTAATCCCGTGCCCCATCAGTTTATAAACCCTCAATTTCCCCTCCGTTAATTTTCTTCCCCTTCATCGAGAGCAACAAAACCACTTTACGAACAGATGGATCGATCCTGTATCGATAATACTAGTCTGTCAGACGGCTTGGATATAGCATGGTGCTCTGCCCCAGCAAAAATATAGCCGGTTGACAGGCTACGACAATACGACAGCTTTCTTCACTTCCAGCAACCGATGAGGATTACCCTGTACTTGACTTCGTACTGTTGCACAAGAAACTGAGGTGGAGTTGAGGAACTACAAGTATGTTGCGTCTCATACGCGGAGTCGTCTCATCTGCAGATGCGATCCCACTTGGCGTATCCCACAGACAGAATCGTTGCTCTATGTCTCCCCACACCCCGTTGACAGGTGACACCCGAACTCGGGTTTAACTTTCGATATGTAAAGTATATCAAATATCAAATCAAGAAGACAGCTTCTGAGTTCAAACGACAAAACCATTTCCCGGTATCTCATTACACTACTTCTCTTCTCTCCCCCGTCTCCTCTCCTCCAGCTCTCTCCCCGCCTTCTCCACAACCTCCTCGACGTCGCCCCGCTCTTCATTTTCCCTGTCCTTCCTCTCGCGGTCCTCCTTCTCAAGCATCCTTAGCGTTTCCTCCTCCCTCTCTACCTCCTTCACGTCCATATCACCCTTCAAGACATTTCTCAACACCCGTCCGACAGCAAACCGATACCTCAAGTGTCCCTCCACCATCTCCCCAACATCCACATTCTCGACCCCCTCGACTTTGATCTTCTGCAACCCTGCGACTCCGAGCTGTATGCTACTCGTCCGGTACAGAAACGCCAAAATATAGTCCTGCTCGCTGAAAACGTTTACCACGCGTCCGGATACCACAGAGCGAATAGTTTTCCAAGTGTCTTTGTTGGCAGGCACAGGGGAACCCATGAGGACCACATTCTCGACCAAGCCAAATGCATCTCGTTCAGCGAGGGAAAGCAGACAGGTGTAGATTACCCTGGCACCTAGCGAGAAGCCGATCAACGTCACCGGCCGCTCTCCTTGCGCTTTATGAATAATCGCGTCTGCTAGGACGAGACCGGCTTTCTCACTGCGGTGCTTTGCGATGGAAAATGGGTTATCGATTACCCTTGCCGCTTTGAGAAGCCCGATTGGCCACAGCGCCGAGTAAAGCGCGGCAAAAACCGTGCGTTTGATGATCTCGCTTTTTACCCAGCTCATAGCGTACGAAGTCAAGATCGTCTGCAGTGCTTTACCAAGATCTGTAAGCGCAGCGACTTCCCAGCGGAGCGCATATGCTTCCACACCCCCGCCGAGACTTCTCCATGGCTCCACCACCTCTTCATCCCCGTTGGCCAGCCAACCCGTAACCCCCACCGCTACTCTGAGCCGCCCGTCCGCATCGTCCAACGAACGGATGGGAAGAAACGAGAAATCTTCCACCTCCTTCGCATATCGTTCCATCACCTGCCCACTCATTCGTCCACCATACGCTCCAAACATTGCACCCACAATCGCCCCAGAGCTCGCAACAGCACCAAGATACCCCGCCACGGCGGTAGCACCTAATCCTAGCCCTCCCATGACGCTCGCCAACCCCGCAGCAACCAGAGGCGCCGCAAGGCCCCCGGTAACGCCTATCAACGCCGCACCAGCGACAGACGCAAGGCCGATTTTCCATCTGTTAGCAGACTTGGCGGATTCAATTCGAGATGCGGATTCGGAGTCGGCGGACATGTGTGCTGCTGCCGTTTGAAGGAGCGTTTTGGCAGTGGTTGCTTCGAGGGTGGTGAGGGTTTCGAGCGGGAGGGAAAGAGACGATGTGAGGTGGAGGAGAAGTATGCGGGAGCGGGCATCGTAGTTTTTGAGGGAGAGGACGAGGAGAAGGAGGGATTGGAGGATTGTTTTTGTGTGTAAGGAGGTGGCGATTGGGGTTGGGTGTGGTGGGTAGTGGGATTTGAGAAAGGGGTCAGGCCTTGCAGAATGTGTTGGTGGGACTGATTGGCTTGATGATGTTTCAGTTGATGGTGATGAGGGCGGATTTAGGACTTCTGTGATGCGTGCTAGAACTGAGTCTGCCCAGATGTCAAAGCTTGAGAGGGTAGCTTTCTGGACTTTGAGGAGTTGTGGAGTGGGGAGCTTTTCGGGGGTTGGTATAGTGGCAGTAGGTGTTTCGGTGGCTAGAGTGTTGCTCTTTTCGTCGGCTTCTTCTGGCTTCGGTTTAACAGGGCTTGAGGAGCGGTTGACACCCGCCCGCATAGTCTCAATTATTGAGGTAATGAGACGGATGAGCTCCCCGCGTTCTTCGGTAGAGAGAAGGGAGACGAGGTCTGTGTCTTGACCGGGTTTGCTAGACATGACGGTGGCGGTGGTGGCAGAGGAGTTTGCAGTGATGTGTGCTGTGATGGATGGAGGGGATCTGGCGAGGTCTTGAGGTGGAAGGACAATGACGTAGGCACTTAGTTCACAAGGCCGTTCCTTGCTTGAGTACGGTATAACCCTGGAACAGACGGTGTCGATACTTAGTGGAAGAGACCTAAAGCCAGGTATAATCGGCGCGAAATTGTGTCAGTTGGACATCTGCGATCTATTGAACGTTCCCGTGCTGCCGGGATTGTGACGTATCTACGCATACCCCTTACCCACCACGACTACATCTCACGAATCTCTGCAGCTGACTGCTGGCATCACGTTATTCTAGGACCCGTCTGTGATCATAAAACCCTCACTTCACATATAAAAATGCTGAAAACTATTACAAACATTCCTCCACAACCCTACATTCTCGTCAACTCAGGCGTATTCGGCGCCCTCGGTGCACTAAATTTCGTTTCCACAAAAATCTTCATAATCCCATCGCTCTCCTTCCTTTGATCGAACTTCTTATATGCCTTCGCCACATCTTCCAGCGGGATTCTATGCGTCAACATAATAGTCGGGTCAATCTCATTCTTCTGGATCATCTCCAACAGCTCCTTCCAATACTTCTGCACGGGCGCCTGTCCATTTCCGATAAGTCTGATTCCGCGCTCCATCAAAGAGCCAATGTTGAAGTGGTTGGTGAAGCCGACATAGGCACCTGTGATTCCGCACCGACCGAATTTGCGGGTGGATGTGATCATCTCGTTTATGATTTCGGAAGTGTCAGTCTCTAATCCGAGGAGCATTTCGAAGTAGTGGGCCCACTTATGTTATGTTAGCATGTGTAGCCAATCTTGATGAAGGGAAAGACATACGCCCTTCGCGTATTCTCCAGCCACGCATTCAATGGCCGCATCGACACCTCCCGGCACCATCTCATGGATCGCCGCGGTTACCGTCTTTCCCCGTGGAAGCGCTGTGTAGTCGATAGTATCAATGCCAGGCAGCTTCTTTTTTGCATACTCTAACCTCCAGTTGTTGTCGATAAGAATGACCTTGCTCGCGCCATTCTTCTGCGCAAACATAGCCACCATCAATCCAATCGGCCCAGCACCCCAGATAGCGACAGTGTCTCTTGGGTACACCCTCGTATCCTGCACCGCATGGTAGCTCGTTGCCAAGACGTCACTTAGATACAATCCCTTCTCGTCCGGCACATCGTCCGGCAACTCAAGGAGGTTAACATCACCATAAGGAACGCGGACATACTCTGCCTGACCACCCGCATATCCACCAGTGAAATGCGAGTATCCAAACAGTCCTGCGGTTCGGGATCCAAACATAATATTATGTACCGTCGAATCGTTTGTGCGATCACATTGTGAAGAGAGGCCTTGTTGACAGAACCTACATTTTCCGCACGCGATCTGGAAACTTGCGACGTATCGTTTTCCGGGTTTAACGTTTTTGACTTCCGGTCCAACTTCATCTACTACTCCGCAGAACTCGTGGCCGAGAATGTCGCCTTTCTGCATTTGCACTACCGCGCCGTGAAAAAGATGGAGATCGCTGCCGCAGACTGTTGAGCCGGTCACTTTGATGATTACGTCGCCGGGGTCAACAACTTTAGGTTTATATGTTTCGGCTGACGATTGTGAGCGAAAGTGTTTGAGGGTGGGAAGATGGGAAAATACTGATTTGAACATCGTTTTTGCCCATCCATGTCAATGCATGCATTTTGACATTGGTATCGGCGAATTTAGAGATATCGACAGAGGGGTTTGAGACCCCCGTGGTAATATCGGAGGAGTCGCCGCTGCCGAGGACCTTCTCGGCGAGGTTTGATGCTGCGTTCATTGCCATTGTGTAGCTGATGGTTGTGGTTATGATGAGTGTATTCGTGAATGTTGGGGGAGATACGTATTCATCAAAGCAGGCGTCTTTTATAATCGCTAGTGCTTTCCAACGGCAGTTACGATGTTACGAGGAGTAATGACGTCGTGGAGTGCTCATAGAACGAACGCTGATCGGCGATTGCTAGTTTCGAACTTACCAATGACGTCTCTACGGAAGTGGGAAAATATGCATCGTGGATTTCAAAGCAATGCCAATGCTTCGGAGCAGTGGAGAGAACATTTCGGCCAGGAGAAATCAGACGAAGGTCGATATTTTGGATGAAATTATGCCATCTCAAGTCTCAATGCGCATGTTGTTCTTAAATCATAACCCTAACCCACCAATGACAACAACACTGACATCACCACTCTCCTCCCCGCCACCTCAAGCTCAAAACCATGTTTCCCCGACCCCTCCTCCGCCTCTTCAAGCCCCCACGCATCCCCACAAAGTACATGGCAACATTGCAAGAATCCCCCGTAAGTCACCTACCTGACGCCATGGTTCAGCCCGCCAATCGCTAACCCCACCAGCGTCTTAACGTCCTCTCCCGTCCCCTCCAATTACACTCCACCTCGCCGCTCACGGGCTTCCAGCGCGACGGATTCTGTCACGCACCTCCTGAAGATCCGGGAAATCACAGTATTGCGGCGGTGCTCACGCCGCAGTTCTTGAAGTTCTCAAAGGACCGCGGGAATGATCTTACTAGTATTGGGTTGACGGGGGGGTGTAAGTGGTGTTTGTGTGTTAGTAGGTGGAAAGAGGCGGTGGATGCGTTTCGCCAAGGAGAGGTCGGGGAAGAGACGGTGCCGAGGGTTTTTGTTGAGGCAACGGGTAGGAGGGCGTTAGAGGAGACGGATGTGAGTGAGTTGAGGGAGTGGGCAGGGTAAACGGGAGAAAAAGGTAGGGAGGTAATGTATATTAGCAAATGTGTAATCTTACATACTATGCGCCCCACCGAGTGTTGAAAATTTACTTAACGTCTAGTAGCCGGTGGCTACAGATAGAGAGTGGCTACACTAATCTTATCATTATGTGAATAGGAACCAGTACATACATAAGAAACAGCATCACTTCTGAACTTAATTCACCACGCCCACTATCTTCAACACTGGGTGTTTATCTCACAGCCGCAGGTGTCTGTAGTCCGGTGTAATTCAGCTCTGTAGTAGTGGTAGTACATGTCCTAAATGTGACGATTTATTTTACGGAAAGGTTGTTGTGATATCTCCAACACCCTTAACAGAAGCACAGAATGACTCTACAGTCTATAATACTCTTTAAAGTCAACAGCTAACATAGTGGGTGTGGACTCATTGTTTGGCTTGTTGCAGGGCCACTATTTCGCTATTGGGAGCAACAATACGCTGCTTTATCTGCCTTATCTGCGGGCCCTACCAAACAGCACCCTATCTGCAGACAGGGTAGTATTTTACACCATATCTGCAGATAGGGTGACTCATTATATGGGATGCAACATTTCTCCTGTCAGACGCTGAAATAGTTCGAGGGGTAGGGGGAGGCTAAGCAGATATCGGGCCAATGTCACACAGCAGCCTAGCCGCATCGAATCCATAATGCTGGTCCCCTTCGGCTTCTCTATCAGCAACTTCATCGCAGTTGCAGAACTTGCATGTACTATCTCCAAAGCGTTGAGCGACATTCGAGGTTCGCAGTAGGAGTATCTCGCCCTCATCGACCTCCTGAAATCCGACAGCGCCTCACTGCGCACAATACCAACATTCGTGGCTAGCTTTTCAGCAGCTACCGGTCTCCCGCTGCCAGGCACGGTACTGCTGGATAGAATGCGCAGCTTAGCACCACAACATCATAGTGGTCAACATTGTTTGAAAGCATCATGTACCAGCTAGTGGAATTCAGTTTTTATGCACATGAATTAGGAATTTGGAACTTGATGCACATTAGATACTAGATATTGCAAATTATTTTTGATGCATGATTTAGGAAATTCAGTATTTAATGCACATCAGGTTCCAAAAGTCCTTATTCATGTACACCAGCACCAAATTCCATAAGTTCATGCATAAAATTATTAGCTATATATGACATCATGCTATGATATCATTAAATTCACAACATTGTACATGGAATTGGTGGAATTGGGTGTTGGTGCATATGAATTTACCCAATTCTACTAATCCCATATACGATGTCGTGAAATGGTAATTTGACCACTTTTCACCGCCATTATTCATATAAGCATATGGAATGTGTCTTTTTCGATTCTTATTGGTCAGAATTCTGTGGCTGAGTGGCTGAGTGGCTGATAGTGGCAAGTATAAACCACAAGAACTCAAATTAAAAACAACTCACCAATTTAAGTCTGCAAGTTGCACTCTGACAACAAAGTGTGATATATATGAAATGTATATAACTCTACCTGCTTTCACATCCCAGGTTGACATTCATGATATTTTTAATATTGGGTGAGTAGTTGTGGATTAGAACCTTTATTGTAATGTTTTTTGACAGTAGTATGCGGAGAATTTGCAATGGAGCAAATTGGCAACTGGAAAGTGAACTACAACCTATTTATGGATGTTTGATCACTAGAACATATTGTGATCAGAGCAAAACTTGGTGACATCATTGGATTTCAAATAATTCAAATAGCTGCACAGAAAGCTTCTTTCCAACTGATAATAATTGCTCTGGCCATAGAAATAGTACCAACTTACAGAGACTAGGAGAGATATACTAGTGGGCTTGGAACCTGTACAGTGGGTACACTGTAGAAGATAGAGTTGAGTCTAAACAGGGTGGTGAAAACATTCATATCTTATCTCCACTACGTATATCGGCATGGGCAACCACTACGGGGATGGTTGTGCACAGGGATAACAGAGGTGAACTGGGTGATTGCAAGTGAATATATTTCGAAGACTCAGAAGTAGATAGGTATACCCAAAAAAGGACATTGTATAATGTATAACCCATAGAAAAGTGGTTTCTGGAATCTAAATTCATAGTATATTTGACAGATGGCAGCAAGAGCTTCTATCAACCTTCATGTTGACTACATTACTATGATATGCATACAATTTTGTTCGCTAGATACAATACAGTATACTGCATTCAACGATACAGCTGAATTAACTTCATTGCCTGCTCCCAAGTAGACTGTCAAGATGTTCTTAAGTCCACACCTGAGTACCATCTCAAGTATGCTTCCAATTCCACTCAATCACACATTCCGAGCCTGCTTGACTCCATGCTTCCAGGTAAGCTCTCAAGAAGCGTCCAAGTACACTCGAAGTATGTTTCCAGGTATACCTCCAAGGATATTCTCAAGTACACTTCTGGGCATGCTCTCAACAGCACTCCTAATTGCACATGAGAGTATACTAGCAGCCATATATTCTCTTATATAGGCTCTAAAGATGCTCTCGACTAAACTTTCAAGCATGCTCTCAAGTATGTTCCCAATTGCATGACATGATACACTCCCAACCTACTTGGCTCTATGCTTCCAAGTTTACTCTCAAGAGGCAAGACACTTCCAATTTCACCTGACTATATGCTCCCATATATGCTTCTTGGTATTTAATTAAGAGACTTGAAGATTTGCAGCTACCAGGCACCAGGAGGCAGATCATGGGTAGTGGGTAGGGGAGGGCATATCGTAGCAGAAATCATAACGTCAATCAATATTAAAGTGTGAACCATATCTTTATTGTGTCCACCACAATGAGATCTTCCAATGCCTCATAGTTACAGTATTGACAATCACAATTTTAGATTCGGCAGAAATTAGTAGAAAATTGGATCTTAGAACTCAGATGTTTGAGCAAAATCTGCTGTCTGCAGCCTACAGATTGTAGGTGTATGTGTGTACATTCAGTTCAGGGCTGATAGTGATGGTGTTAATGGTATTATGGCCATGGTGATGACAGCAATGATGATAGTATTGGTGATGGTGAATATAGTACCAGAAGCACTCAATCAAGTAGATTCAGTTTGTTAGCATTCGTGTCAAACATTCCAACAACTCATAGTTTCTCATCAGCGAAATGCATCACGAAGAAAACGAAACTCTTCATGATGTTTTCATCTCTCCGCTGCAGCTCTCAACCATTGCGCTGTTATGCAGTCATCAAGTGGGCTCTGAAGGAGGTTATAAAACAGGCGTATAAGCAGAATATCAAGCAGGCTTCAGACTAGACTCTGATAAGGTGTCCACATGCCAGCAGACTCTCCAGAGGTCTCCATACTACTATATCAGCCATGTAGTCAATACAGGTATACCTCCATCTCTGGCCACCAGTCTTATACAGTTTCACTGAATGGACTGGAGATTACAATGAACTGCACATTGTGCAGAGGTCCATGGGAAGCTTGCTATGAGTTGTGCATGTACGCAGGTACACATAGTGCAGGCTATGGTCAATTTGTACTTTTGCTGATGTATCATTTTACCACACAATGAAATATGCACTTTATTCGTTCCAGCTCTTGGTAACATGTACTTCTGTTGAGCTTTGTTGATCTATGCAATATGTGCAGTTTCTCAAGACTGTGTGTTCTGTCAAATTCTGGCACCATATTCTTATGCTTCTTGAGCTAGAGCTGCTTCCTCCAGAGTTCCCTTACCACGCTGTAAGACGTACTGTGAGCAAATAGCCTCTCCGTATGTATAGAAGTGAATGTTATTGATGATTGAGCTGACATCTCGCTAGAACTAACTAATATGCGAGTCTCCCGCAGAGCCGCACTAATGCCACAGAGCCGTATCTAATGTGACAGAGCCGCACCTTAACATGACCAGAGTCGTCCACCTACATCACAACCTTCTCCAATCATCTTCGAGAAACCTTTCAAAGAAACAAAACACCCTGATCTAAAAACAAACATGTCTCGGCGATGTCTCTCAATCATCCAAAAAAACGCCTACTCCTCACGCCTTCTTTCGTGTTGTTTTCCTCTTCGCCTTTGGCTGCCCGCCCATTTCCTTCCAATACTGCTCTACCATTTCTTTTGCTTTTGCCATATTCTCCTCTGGCTCCCATGTATTATCCTTCTCATCCCAACCTTCCCATTTCACTGCGTATTCCCAACTAGTTCTGTCAGAGCTTGGCCAGTGTTTTGCGATTGATTCGACGACGTAACTTGTGCCTGCGCGGCTGGTCCATACCGGTGGAGGTGGCGGCCACCAGGCAATCCTAGAATCATCCGTGCGGTCAAGTTTGAGCCTGCTGACATTAACTGTGTCGTAGATCGTCATGTCGTTTGGGAGATCTAGTTCGACGGTGTTTCCGCATATTCGTAGGATCTCGTATGGGCCAATGTAGCGGTGTACTAGTTTGCGTCGCGTGGGGTTGACATTGGCGTATGTGATTGGCAAATCCTTTGTATCTAAAAATACTTTTGCACCGGCGGTGATGGCGGGATCAATTGGGCGTCGTGACTTATTAGCCTTAGCCGTCTGTTTATCTTGAGCATCGCGCAGCTCATCCCTGGCAACTCCCAAAATGCGCTGCAATCGTTCAACAAATTCGCGGCCTTGTAAGGTTTTCGCCAATTCATTGGCCTGCGGTCGTTGGAGGTCTGCAATTCAGTCTAGCGGCAAGGGCGGCTCATAACCAAGATCGAGTTCAAAAGGCATCTGCTTCTATGAGCGGTGTACTGAAGAATTGTAAGCATACTCTGCTAATGGCAGGTAGTCGTCCCAATTTGCTTGATCGTGAGTTGTGAAGCCACGCAAATAGCGTACAACCGTCTTGTTTGAGTTTTCAGAGAGACCATCCGTTTCTGGATGGAATGCCGTAGACATGAGCAGCTTCGTCTGCAGAATCGTCGCAACTTCTCTCCAATAGTCTGCTGTGAAACGTACATCGTGGTCTGATACAACCTCTTGAGGCACTCCACGTGGGCGGACGATGTCGTGGATAAATATACGCGCGAAGGCCGGGGCATCGATTGTCTTCTTGCAGGCTCACCAATGTGCTCTCTTCGTCATGTGGTCGACAAACATTACAATGCAGTCGTGGCCATTTCCTGAGGTCGGCAGGTCAGTTATGAAGTCGATGCCAATTCTTTGCCAACAGCCTTTGGCTATTGGAAGTGGTTGTAGGAGGCCCATGGGTTTCCCACTCCGGTGGTTAGTTTGGTGGCACAAGTCGCAGCCTGCAACGTATCGCTGGGTATCGCGCAACATTTGTTTCCAGAAATACCGGTCTTTCATACGTAAGTACGTTCGGTCAGCACCGAAGTGTCCCCCTGCTGGAGTGTCGTGGGCTTCATGGAGGATTCGTCGCTGCATCGTCCTTGGAATACACAACCGTCCTCTCATATCTGTCTTTCTGACTTCCTCCTTCTCTTTTGCCCTTGCTGTTTTGTTTACCTGTGTCTTTTCCAAATCTCCACGTAACCACAGTAGCCCATTCTCTTCCAAATAGAATTGTTGCGCTGCCACCCATAATTTGCCTTCCTTGGTAGATGCAGTGGATGGCGGGGGGCGGGGACTTGGGTTGGCCAAGCAATGTGCAATAGGCCCGAACCATTCATCATCAATTATGCCCACCTTGATGTCATCAACCCATTCTCCGGCCGCAGTAACTTCCAGTGCTGAAAAATTGCATTGCTCCCGTCGGGAATCCGGGCGGCAAGACAATGCGTCCCCAACCTGATTCTTGACACCTGGGATGTGCTTGACCTCCCAGTCAAAATTCTGTAGGACTGTCAAGATATCCATCTGACGTACGGTGAGGTGTGGTTGTGTGAGGATCCAGCGGAAGGTTGCATGGTCCATGTGTATCAAAAATGGCTGCTCGGCTCTGTGTAGGTTGAATTTCCAGTATACTATTGCATCTCGGATGCTCAATAGTTCTCTGTCGTATGCAGGGTATAGTGTCTCCGCATTGTGTAACTTACGGCTGAAATAACCCCGTATCTTCTCTGTCTTATCTTGCATCTGGAAGAGCACCGCGCCCAATGCATATTGGCTACCATCGACGTGCAGACAGTATTTGGCTTCGGGGTCCGGTAAAGCAAGGACTGGAGCATTGCAGAGTGCCTTGTTGAGCGTGTCGAAAGCATGCTGGCACTCTCTATCCCAAGCGAATGGAGTGTGCCTGACTCTCCTCGGTTCTCCACATCGCTGCCCCACGTCACCTTTTCTTTTCAGAGGAGTGCCAATCGCGTACAACGGCATCGCACTGTGAGCGTAGTGTTCAATGAATTTTCTATAGTAACTGGTGAGGCCCAGGAAGCCTCTGACGTCCTTACTGTTCTCAGGTTGAAGCCAATCCATTACCGCACGAGTCTTATGCTCCTGGGTGTGGATGCCGTCCTTCTCAATGTCAAAGCCGCAAAAATCAACTTTCTGACAAGCCCAGGCGCATTTTGCACGTTTGGCCTTGAGACCATGTTCTGTCAGCAAAGTAAGGACTTCTCGGATATGTACGACGTGTTCCGCCAGGGTACGACTGTGAATCATAATATCGTCAAGGTATACGACAATGAATTTGCGTTTCATTGGTTCTAAGATGCCGTTCATCATGCGCATGAACTGGCTGGGTCCGTTCGCCAGGCCAAACGGCAGGACTCGCCACTTGTATAAACCAAATTTGGTGGTGAAGGCTGTCTTTTGCCTGTCGGCTGTGGCAATGTGAATTTGATGGTAACCAGCTGCCAAGTCCAATTTTGTGAACCAGCAGGAGGCGTGCATGGAGTTGAGTAAATCCTCGATGTGTGGAAGAGGATAACGATCATTGACGGTTATGGCGTTTACTGCACGATAGTCTATGCACATGCGCAGCGTACCATCAGGCTTTGGCATGAATAATACCGGTGAGCCGAAATTGCTTCGAGATGGCTGAATCCAACAGCAGCGAATCGCCTTGTCTATCTGCCTCCGAAGTTCTGCTTCTTCCCGCGGGGAGATGTGGTATGGTGAGCGGAACGGTATTTTGCCATTTGGGTCCGTTTTAATTTCAAAATCGGCCTGCCTTCCATTCTGCGAATTTGCAAATGTTGGCTTGCCAAAGAGGCCCTGGAATTCTGTCAACATCTCCTGAAACTCACCCGGCGGTTTGTCTGTCTGAAGTGTACTGCCATCGCCGCGGTGGTGTACTTTAATCAAGAAGGCCCGTTTGAACATGCGGGCAGATACGTTTTTAAGTTCCGCCTTCCGTATGATGTGTATACCCATGAATTTGACCTGCTCCACTATTCCTTCGTCGACGTCCAAGGGGCATAGGCCAGGCAAGTAATGTACTCGGCCATCCTCTCTTTCCTCCCAGAGGTTATCGGCAATCCACATTTCATTGCTGTCATGGTCAATTTGATATCGTCGGTTGATATCACGCATCCATCTTTTGCCCAGCACAATATCAAAGCCCTTGATGTCATAGATCGTAAATTCAGCCTCATAGACATATGACGCACCGAGTCGTAGTTTCAATTTGACTCTTTGGCGTTTCTCGATGCCATCCTCTGCCTTGATATTGGCCGTCTCCACAATCATCCATCCGGTCTCCTTTGCCTGCAGGGTGGCCCCTTGGCGTTTTAGTTCCTCAATGAACTTCCGCCCCACATAGTTCTCTGACGCACCATCGTCCTTCACTACCCTTGCCTTTTTGCTGCTCCACCATCCTCCTTTTGTTTGGTATCTTATTTTCCCATTAAACCTTACCAGGTCGACTACTGAGTCATCTAGTTTACTAACTTTCAAGTGGTGGTAACGGGTGAAAAACTTGAATTGACTATCTGGCACCAATTTGCCACCCTTTTTGTTTGACGATACCATACATGATGGTGTTTTTATGGGAGGTACAGCCACAGCTACTGACCTCCTTTGCCTTTTCCCGCTTCAGAGTCCGAGTCTGCGAGGCTCTCCAACTTGCTCTCCGCTTCACTGTCCGTCTCCTGCTTAGCCTCCTTTTCCTCTGCAAGCTGCCCACTCTCCTTTCTACCGATTAGTGCACCTCCCCATTTCTTATCTTTACGGGGGCGTCCAGACTTGGCTTTTGGGGCATCTTTGCCGACCAAAGCTTGGTCGAGTAGCTTCTTCATCTAGTCGTGGTTTGGGCAATTGCAAGAGATATGACCCACCAGGCCACAGTTATAGCAGGTCAAGCCGTCATCTTTGGCCAGGCTAACTGTGCCGGTTATACCACCTTTCTTGGAGTCCATCTTCCTAGCCGAAGCTTTCGTAGTTGTGGTAGTGTTGGGGCCACTTCCAGATTGAGACTTGTTGAGAGACGTGTCCAGTGCGGCGAGGTGTTCCATGCGCTGTTCGAGGGTTGGAGTCCTATCGCGCATGCCAATATAACTAACCAAGTCTTTATAAACTCCCTGGTTGCCCTTTTCGATCTTATATCTATAAGCGTCGGCTAACATTTCAGCAGGCATAGGCTGGTGTGGGTCCAACTTTGAACGAAGGCGACGGAAACGCTCGTTAAACTCTGTGACGCGTTCTCCCTTCTTTAGGCTCAGTTCTTCCCATTCGCGTTTGACTAGGTCCAAGGCGTTGGACGGAATAAACTTAGCTTTCAACTCTGTGCAAAAGGTGGACCATTCGATGGGCGCACTCATTGGAAAGCGGTGCATGGCCCAGACTGCTGCATCGCCTTTCAATTGTAGCACTGCTTGCTCTCCCCAGCCTGTCGTGCCGACCCAGCCAATGGCCTGGGCTGCATTCTTGAAGTGTCGCTACAAAGCAAATAGGAAGGCGGTGACATCGTCCAAGATTCGTTTGCCCTCATACGTCGGAAGGTTAGATGACTTGACAGAGAAGCCACGGCTTCCAGATGAGCCAGGGGTTGGCTCAGTGGAGCCACGAATCCCGAATAGGCCAGAGGTCGGTTCAGAGGAGCCACGGATCCCGAACAGGCCTGGAGGCGGTTGGGAGGTGTTCGGCGCCGGAGTCGCATGTACTTGGTTAGTCGTCAGTCGTTGAATGACGCGTTTGAACGCTCTCAATTTGGATTCCAGGCTGCTCTTCTCTGATGACAGATATTTGACTTGGTGCAGCAGCATGTCCTTCTCCAGCCGGAGCTGTGCGATTTCTGTCTGCTCCGTTGTCTCCGGCTCCAACTTGCACTTGTTCAGCCGTCTCTCGAACCTGGCAGATCGATGTTTCTCAATCTGAAGCTCTTCCTCCAACCCCTCAATTTCCCGCTGAGCGGCTGCTAATTCCCTGCTCGGGCCGTCTCGGACGGGCTCAGTCGCCTCCAAGTCCTTGACTTCAGCGGCCAAGCTCTCGTTGCGGTCGCCAATCTTAGTGAATTTCTCGGCTTGTTCAAGGCTTTCGGAGAGGTTAGCATCAATGATCTCCAATTGGACGTCCTCCGTAGCCCTGATCCAGTTGATTGCTTGGTCAGACAAGACCCCAGGGCCGTCGTCGATGATCTTCATTCGGTTTGTGATGTATTCTGTTGTTCGAAGTTCTGTAGGTTAGAAGCCCGTGGTGGTTGAGGTTTTAAACCTGCTGCTCAACCTAATTGACTTGGCGTTGTCAATTTTGTCGGTAAAACTGACATTGTACGTGTCGTGCATGTTGTGCGTAGCAGGAAGGGCCGTGAAGTCGGAAGACTCCTGCGATGTCTCTGAGCCGCCGGCAGTCCACTGGTTCGAAGATAAACCAAGTGAATCCGCCATCGTACGTTGTGTTTCGATCGTTTCTGATGCTTGTGACGCCGTCAGAAGTCGAGTGTTGCTACCAATGTGGGCAAAAGCCTCTCCGTACATATAGAAGTGAATGTTATTGATGATCGAGCTGACATCTCGCTAGAACTAACTAATACGCAAGTCTCCCGCAGAGCCGCACTAATGCCACAGAGCCGCACCTAATGTGACAAAGTCGCACCTTTACATGACCAGAGTGGTCCACCTATACGTACGGTGGAATGTTGAAGATAGGCCTTCAACTTTCCAGATCCACTGAGTCACGTCTAAAAATCCTAAGGTATATCACTGGCAGTCGAGTAAGTCATGGAGCCTCACTCCTTTTGCACTTGTGGTCTCGATTCCTTTCTCCATTCCTCTTCTGCTCCATAATGTCCCTCAACAGAAACAACCAACAGAGTGGCTGTATAGTCTATTTAGTAGACTATTCACCTGGATACAGACAGTCATTGATGTGGAGGGTGGCATGGCACCATATATGTGGTATTTGGTAGAGAGACCAGGTGGTGCATTCAACTTTTTTCCATCACACAAATCAAGTCATAGATGTCACTAGATTATCTTTACATGATCTAGCACAGCGAAATGGCTGCCAGGACTTGATATTATATGTGGAAGTGTGCCCAACTTTTCGTACCCTCCAAGCACTTGACAGCTGGCAGGGGTAAGGCATTGCTGGGATGATCTATCTTGGTACCTCCAAAGGGCGGCGAAGCCGCCACCGTAACTTGTACTTTAATAATCCATAATCCGTGTCGTGGTTAGGGTTAATAAAACCAATGCTACAGTTTGTTGGTGGCCAACGTGTCCTGGTTCATCTCTGAGTGCTAAATAAATCAGTGCATTCTATATCACTCAAGACCAATGAAGTTGAACCGATGGCATTCAACTTGAAAGCGCCTAGTTTTATACGGCATTATAGAAAGAAACCTTTCAACCTCACCTCGCTCCACAGCAACTCATATCCATCATGCCGACAGCCTCTAACCAGAACCTACGGCTCCCTACTCCGATTACCATCAGCCTACGCTGCCAGGAATGCAGCGAAGGCTCAGATACCATCGGCCACAAGTATAACTGTTCGAATGTGCCGCCTTACGGCGATAGATGGGCGTTAGAGTGCTGCCAATGTGCGTCAATACATACTACGACGATTGATGCATTCACTTGTGCGGGATGTTGCGCAGAGTTTTGTAATAATTGTAGATGGGTAGAATGATTATTGTCTAGAGGACAGTTAGATAGCCAATTACAATCGTAGAACAAATAAGCCTAACTGTGTGGTCGTGTTTATACTTGGTACTCGTATATCTAAAAATAACATAACTCCGCTACCCCACGACTCGACCCCAACCGATCTATGTTAACAACTGTCAACACGAGAGGTTAGGATAGCGATAATGGCTTAAATGGGCTCCTCACATTAGCCATTTACTTGGGGTTTGGTATCATTACCAACAAGCACACTTTGGATTCCTTCCGCCAGGTCCAAGCGTTCCCGGCCCGATTCCAACTGCTTCAGTTTTGCCGCTATTTTAATGCGACTGGTCACGAACTGGTCTTCACCCTCGTGTCACTGCATACCGACGTCAGCCGCACGGTTGTGCGGCACAGCGATTCAACAGATTCGTCTAAGATGCAAATTCAACTCGTTGTAATAGGTGCCAATAGGAAGTGATACCGGCGCAGTTGACAGTTGTCGGGTTTGGCTCGGATTTTAGGCTTGGAATGTACGGTACTTGGCGATTCGGTACCGAAATAAACAAGCGTAAAAATGGGTGTCGTATTTCTCGGCCGCGGGGATGGTTACACGACAGCCCGACAGCCCGATGGCATACAAATACTCTCCAATTACCTCGGGCTGCCATAATCCTGTGTAAGCCAAGCATGAACTTCCTCACAGCTTCACTACTTGCTATCACAGCATTCTTTCCTACCTCTACCCTCGCCTCACCAACCCGCAGGGAAACCATCAATGTCTACGAAGTTCCCGGCAACGCCACCTTCCCCGAGGGCGTAGTGTTCCAACCCGGAACACAAGAATTTTACACCGCCTCGACCGAAGATGGGACAGTATACCGAGGTTCTCTGTCCTCGAAAACAATGGAGCCCTTCCTCTACGGCCTCCCCTCGGGAATGGTTTCTCCATACGGTATGAAAATCCACAAGGACCACCTCTTCATCGCCGGCGGATCAAGCGGGATGCTTTTCCAGTTCTCGCTCTCGAATAGACTATTGCTGCACCGATTTGCTGCCTCGGACCCTGGCGCATTTCTGAACGATATGGCGGTGGATCCTGAGACTGGCGATGTCTATGTTACAGACTCGGAGTTTCCAACCATATGGAAGGCGTCAGGGAGTAGTGGCGCCACTGTGGACCAGAAGTTGTCGAAGTGGGCAGATTTGAAGGGCAAGGTTCGGTACCAGACAGGGAAGAACGCAAACGGGATTGTGATGACGCCGAATCGGAAGTATTTGTTGATGGCGGATAAGAACGATGATGCGTTGTATCGCATCACGACGAAGGATAAGAAGGTCGACAAGGTTTCGACGAGTAGCAAGGTAGGGTATTGACATGTGAAGGGGCTGGCATGTTACTGTATGTACCGGGCTGATATCGGACAGGTTACTTTACCGGATGGACTTCTCTACGATCCGCCGTATTTGTACTCGGTGAATACCGCGGCTGTGGATGTTGTGAAGATCACAGAACCATTTTTGAAGGGAGAAGTGGTGGGAAAAATTAAAAGTTCGCTTATGTTCAAGTCCAGCTCGGCGGATTTCCTGCCTGGGAAGAAAGAGTTGTTGGTGGTAAACTTCCAGGGCGGATCGAAGAAGCCGAAATTGCCGTTTACGGTTGTCCGGATCCCAGTGAAATGGTAATGCGATTGGAAGGATGCATGGGTTGACAGAGAGTCAAGATTTTGTAGACATGTTATTTAGACCTTACCGATTGGGCTCGGGTGTACAATGGAAGACTACTTATGATAATTTATGTAACTACTTACTTAAGTATGTACTTACTAAGCTAACTCACGCTTTCCTTCCGTTATAGGGTATTTTCACAAACTGCGTAACACTTATCGTGACTGCTGCTGTGTGATGGGTGAATGAGCAGGAACAGGAGGAACTGGGGAGGGCGAGAGGTTAAATAGTCGTATCTTTAGAGCACTGCTCTTATTCTTGCTTCTAGTTTCGCCGACGCTCGCCTTTCTTCGATAATTTAGCCGCAAACGATGTCACCCGTGACCACCCCATCAGTATATAAACCTTCAATTTTCCTCCTCTCTTACCAAACCTTCTCTATCACCGAAACCTACTTCTTCCACCAGGTACTAACAGGTGTACCAAGAATTTCGGGAATGCCACTAAACTCATACATCGACAATACAACAACTTGCTTCATCTTCATCATAGGATTATGCGCAGCTCTGTACTGCTGCACTGGAAACTGAAGCGGAGCCGGCCATTACCTTAGGATCTACAAGCGAGAAAGTCTGCACGCAAACAGACTCATACTAATCAAGGGATAATCTGTTAGCCACCGAGGTAACAAGTCTCCCGCAACTCGTTGCGGTAGCGTCTAGTCGGAAGTGGTCGGGGAAAGTCTATCGGTAGTGTGGTGTGGCGGATGGCCCAAGCCTACAAAATAGGCAGGATGCGCGCCGGACGGGGGTAATAACGAGGTGGAACATAAGGTAGCGGCCTTGATTAGGTAGGATGAAGGAAGTGGGTTTTTGAGCTCTGCCCCGGAGTGCCTACCACCTCGAGCAAGGACACGGACAAATGCGATAAAGTAGGAGGTGCGAGGCTAGGAACTACACACGCAAATGTGAAACGGGGACGAGATGAGACAGGGTTGGTTTGGGCTGGGAAGTGGGTGGAAAGTGTGGGTAAGGGGGACCAGTGGTGCTTGGGGCAGCAGTCTGTCGACCTAGAGCTGGTTGTTACCGGGCGGTCCATAGGAACTATGTGTGGCTGCCCGTTACAAGCTCACAGCTGATCGACCTTGCATGATCCCAGCGACTCCACCCTCCCACCCCCAATTTGATCAAACCAGGAGCGAAGAAGGGGTTGCGTTTTTACACAACTTGGCACAATAATGATCGTTATTGATGAAGCATCGTGCTAAATCTATCATATATCTTGTGATATCTAAACTGCTCGTCAAAACCCGAGCATACCCTTCATCCACTCCACCGCTCTATCCACACCCTCCTCTCTCAACGCACTGATTGGAATCAACCCTATTTCCTTCCCATCGTCCCTCTGTGCAGATTTCCCATCCAAATGCTTCTTCAGCGCCCAATACTTATCTTCAGTCCCCTCCAAATCTGCCTTATTCGCGATAACAAACCACGGCTTGGTGCTCATCTTTTTCCTCTTCCTCACCCTCTCCCCAGCCGGTGCTTCGGGCTCCTCGGCATCACGAAGTAGTCCTGCAACACCAGTGTAGGTAACTAAGTCATCCTCGGCCTCTTCGGGAGAGAGCCTATTTTTGAGCTCGGGACTCAATTTCCCACGTGACTCCTTGCTGAGGTAGTCACCACCCATCTCCGCCATCATTCCTTCGCCCTCAAGATTGTCCTCCCCTTGTTCATACGCGATAACCTCGGCCCACAGCGCCTCCAGGTCTGCCACAGGATCAGGCCGGCTCAAATCAAGCACGAATGCAAGAACACGCGCACGTTCGACGTGGCGGAGGAACCCGTGCCCCAGGCCTTTGTTCATGTGTGCGTCTGCAATGAGACCGGGGATATCGGCGATTGTGAACCTGGGTTGGAGCTGCTCTTCTCCTGCTGCAGCGACAGGAATTGACGCCGAGAGGTCTTTTTCGTCTATCACTATTGTTCCGATGTTGGGCGTGAGCGTGGTGAAGGCCCACTCTCCAACTCGCGCTTTTCGGTCAGATACAGCGCGGAGGAAGGAGGATTTCCCAGCGTTAGGGAGCCCGACGAGGCCAACATCGGCGAGGACCTTGAGTTCAAGCTGCAACTCCATTTTCGCGCCTTTGTTTCCTCTGGTTGCAAACTTTGGTCTTCGAAGCTTAGGAGTGACGAAATGAGGATTCCCCAGGCCGCCGGGTGAGCCAGGGACAAGCAGCATCGGTGTCGGCATGGGTTTGTCTAAGTCCAAATATACCTTGGTGGGGTGTGTATGTTTCAACAACTGACTTGCACTCTTATGGTGATGTGTTGGGTACTCCGCCGCCTCAAAGTTTGGATCTCTCAAATTTTCCTTGACGGCTTGTGGGTAATGCATCCACATTTCGTTTCCGCCGTGCCCTATTTCTTTTTCGTCGCCGTCGTTTGGATCATACCGCGATATCTCGCGCACTACCGTCCCCACTGGTACCCGGATAACAACATCTTCCCCTTTCCTACCACCAAGATTGCTTCCCCGCCCGTTAGAACCGTTGCCAGCTTTGATTATACCCTGCCGCCCAAGCTTGTGGAGTGATGTCTCCCCATAAACCGCTTGAATATAGACGCTTCCACCCCACCCACCAGAACCACCATTGGGTGGGCCATTTGGAACGAACTTTTCGCGGAGGAATGAAACGCAGCCGTGGCCGCCGTCACCAGCTGCAACAATAATAGGTCGGAGATCGGTAAACGGGGCGGAGGTGTAGTCGTGTTGTGGGTGTTCTGGATTTGTAGTGGAGGCAAGTGCTGGGTCGTCGTCGAGTGATTGACGGCACGAACAGGTATTTGTAAAGTTGCGTCGGCGGAGGACGAAGGCTGTCGGCGTTGCATTGTGACTTATGAGTCGTGGGTAGAGGAAGGGTGTGAGAGTAGCGCGCAGAATTGAGCGTAGATGCAATGCGCCTCCCATCTTGTCTGGCTGGGCAGCTGTGAATGAATGGTCGAAGAGAGTAACAACAGAAATGTTCGGCTGGCCGTAAGAGGAAAACTTAGAGTCACGTGTTACCCGTCTTACCCCACATTCTGCCGCCAACTCACCAGCAGCACCCCCGAGCTCCTTCTTCATCTCCGCATCACCTTATTTCATCACTGCGCCGCTACAATGACTTCTACAGACCCCTTTGACTCGTCTCTGTATGTTTCAGTTTCTATTCCTCGACACCGCCCCGCCCGTCGCCGAGCTAACGACTCTTTAGCGACCTTCTTCGCCGCCTCAACCCCAAAAACACCACCCCGAACCTCACCTCCCTCCTTTCGCTTGTCCCCGACTTAACCGAAGACCTCCTCTCTTCAGTTGATCAACCGCTGCTGCTCGCCCGGTGTGCACAAACATCCCGCGAATATCTCCTCTGCGACTACAACCGTGACGGCGACTCGTACCGGTCTCCATGGAGCAACGAGTACACCCCCGCACTAACGGATGCCACATTCCCATCCGAGAGATTGCGGAAGATGGAGATCGCTGCGAATCAGGCGTTTGATTTTTATAGGGAGCTCTACTACGAGGGCGGTGTTTCGAGCGTCTACTTTTGGAATCTGGATGATGGCTTTGCGGGGGTGGTGTTGTTGAAGAAATGTGGGCACCTTTGCTTTTTCCTCCCGAGATGTGAGGCTGACATGAGTAGCTGTCTCCTCCGGGCCGAAGTCTACCGGAACCTGGGATAGCATCCACGTCTTCGAAGCAATCGACGGCCCGCGCCAATGCCATTATAAGCTCACCAGCACTGTGATCCTAAATATGGTCAGCTCTGGCGAGGAGTTGGGGGAGATGGATCTCTCCGGAAACATGACGCGGCAGGTAGAGAATGATCTTCCCGTTGAGGACACGCCTGCAGGTTCGGAAAGAGATCACATCGCCAATATTGGAAAGTTGGTAGAGGAGATGGAGCTGAAGATGCGGAACCTGCTCCGTAAGTTTCCATTGAATGGTGTGGTCACCCGGTAGCTGACATCTGGCAGAGGAAGTTTACTTCGGCAAGGCAAAGGACGTAGTGGCGGATCTGAGGACTGTCCCAGCATTGAGCCAGACTAGTAGGGATAGGGCTTATCACAAGGAGATTATCTCGTCAATGTCGAAGCGGTAGAACCCTTTTGGCATCGTTGGAGCAGATACGGATTCGGATTCGGAAGGGGGGGAGGCGACCGAAGCTGGTGATCGGAAGAATGGCGTATAGATGGGATGAGGGGGGCAGATCTGGAGGGTCTGTTGATAATTGAGGGGCATTGCGTGAATACCAGAGGAAACGCTTTGATACATGGAATATTGCATTGATGCTGTTGATACTCTCGTTCGAGAGAGTGCTTGTGACGAAGGAAGATGAGACCAATGCCTCCGGGTACCACCGAAACGTACAGCGCCCCCCACTATTCTGGAACCTAACCATCGTTCACACATCACGTACTGGATATCTTCATATCCGTGATACAATTCTAGAAGAAGCTTGTACTCTCCCAACCGGGGGTTATCAATGCGTACCCTAGGTTCATATACTGTCACTCTGTACCAGATTGTGTGTTTATAGAGAGCGATGCTTCCTCCACAAAATTCCATAGGTAATCCAGATATCGCCAAAGAAACAAACCCCATAATCTTCTCCCACCTCGTATCTCCTTTTATGCCGAAAATAGCCCCCTCAACATAAACTTTACAGCACCCTGCTGCTTTGCTCTCTCCTTTGGATAAATCTTCTTGTGTTTCTTCGAATACTTCGCGAGTGCCCGAACATCCGCAAACTTCTTCAATGTCGTCTTCTCCCCACGCTGGACTTCACGATTGTACTGCATCAGATCAAAGATATTGACATTGATTGGAGCCAGAGCCTAGCACACACTCAGCCTACCTATTACCTACCATCCCCGGAAAACACACATAACATAATAACATACCTTCTTAGCCTTGGTAAGACTCTCTGGGACCGGTGTAATTCCGACCACATCGCACAGACGCCGCCAGTCCGCAATTGATCCCCCGAAGGTGGAATTGAATTCCGCCTCGAACGCGGTGTGGAACCTGCGACGTGCGTCTTCATATTCGGACGGTTCGCGCCACTGCTGGTGTCTGCGGAGACGCTGGAATTCGGCGGCGGCGGAACGGTGGGGGTCGTAGTCGAAGGACGGGAAAGTGGCGAAGAAGGCGTCGATTGGGGTGGTGATTTCGATGCCACCGAGGCGTGAAGTGAGGGAGTCTACGGACATTGTGTGCAGCAGAGCGAGGGCTGGAGAAAAGCTTCAGTATGTTGAGTATGAGATTAGGTCCAGCTCAAGGATATAGAACGTCTGAATAGTGACAGGAAGAACTAGAGACCAACAGAAAGTTCAATGAAGCCTAGACCTTCTGGGGTGATGACGCACTGTTACACATGCGGTGAGACGAGGAATTGCCCCACTGGTTTGACCCTTGCTGACGAGATATCAACGTCTCGAGTCACACGGCAGAGACGGACGTTCTTTGCAACGAGGATATCAGGCGAGTGAAACGGAAGGAAGAAATCTATTCGGTGATGAAGGACTTCAGGAGAAGAAAAAGAAACTCATATCAACCCTATCCCAGCTGGGTGGAACCACTTAAAACGCACGCAATCAAGGCTGTCCACGCATCTACCGGTTAAATGTGAGCTCGCATTTTATCCCGTTATCACTCTATCTGGAGAATTGATGGAATGCAGATAGCCTGGATCCTGGAAACGGTTCCTGACATGGCATGACTGATCCAATATGATACCTCACTGCCATTCCAGACGGACCAGCCAGGTTTGTCTCGTCCTTCCCTCAAATATGACATAAAATCGTGGCTTTGCCTATCAAGAGTCCGCGCACGGGCCTACCTGCTTATCGATGAAGGGGAATGACCCCGCAGATCGATGACACATGCTTCATTCTATTGTTTCATGGTTGATCGCGCCTAGTTTTAGATATCTAAACAGCATTACTCGTCATCTAACGTATTTGGACATAAATGACACCGTCTGCATCGACATCTACTCCCTTCCACTTCATACTACATCCTAGCTCCCCAACCGATGTCCCTGACCCCTGTGCCTCCACCCCTCCGTCGCTCTTCCGAATACGCCCGTTGCACCGCCTTCTCCACCAACCCTAACCGGCCCGGCAGCGGGGACGTTCCTCAGGGGGGGCGGCGCAGCTCTCTCAGCGCTCTCAAACCACCTCTCCACCATATCGCTTGGGCCCTTCAACCAGTTCGTTCCACCGCCATGTCTGGGCCAGATCTCAGTTAAAAAGAGGTACGCATGAGCGGCAACCAATCCCGTCAAATCCAGAAAGATATTCCCTCCTTGGACCAACGTCATGAGTAGCATTATCCAGGGGAGGAATTTGACGGGAAAAGTGGCAATGAAGAAGTTGACCCGGCCTCCAGCATCTTCGAACGCGGTCCAGTAGTATGCGAGCGCGAGGATGAGGGGCGAACAGAAGGCCATCCCTTGCACGATAAAAGTGTTGAGGATAAGTATTACGGAGCAAACGAAGATGAGGAAGACTGTGAAATCACCCTTGCGGGCAAGACGAAGGCGCTCGCAGTCGGAGGCGTATTTGTACACTGCAACAGTCAGCATCACTATCACTCTCTTCCAGTAGCGCGAAACGCACAAAAAAACGGATCCATCAGTACCCCCTACACCCACTATCAGCCTCGCGATACACCACGAACCCCGGAAGTCTTACCAGCCCCCGCGAACTGAGCAGAAACGACGTGACCAGGCGCCATAACTGCAATCGTTGCATAGAAAAGACCATCTGGGGAATATAAATGAAGTGCATCGGGTTGACAAGACGGAGGACATGCGAGGAAAAGGAAACGATCAATGTTACCCCCGCCAGAGCTCTGTTTGAGGTTAGCACGACATAGAACACATAAAAATGGGTGTGGGAATAGGTATGCCTTGCTACAGGCGGTGCATCGCGGAGAACTTGTCCTATATCTGCCATCGTGATAGGATTCCGATCGTTGATGGTGATGTCGGGGAAGAAGAGCGGTAGTGAATGTAGAAGGTGAGGTGTTCAGTTCGAGTTGCATCATAGCCGTCAATGCTTCTCACGTGATGCCAAGCGCCCGTGTCAACCACACGTCTCTCTCGCGCTCCAGCCAGCATCGCCATTACCCCCAATATGTCCTCCTCCCTTGCCGAATACCTCGCAAAGAACTACCTCACAGCCGACGCGCCAAAAAAGAAACCCTCCAAGAAGCGGAAGCGCAAAGAAACCTCGGCCCCTAGTGGTGTTGTGATCGCCGACGATGACGCTCCTGCCTGGGAAGACACCAATGCCAATAACTCCGACGACGATGATGCGCCCACCGTCCTCGGTGGTGTGACGAAGTCCTTCAAGAAAGCTACCACATCGAACTGGAAAACCATTGCAGAAGCCGCAGAGACCGCTGCCGCGGACGCGATCCTTGCCTCAAACACGGACGGGCGGCCGGAGGATGACGCACCAACTATCGCCGACGACACCTCCGTGATCAAGATGAGCTCGGGCGCGCACGCAGGACTACAAACTGGCGAACAAGTAGCGGCACAACTTGCTGCTGCGAAGGAAGCAGAGCGGCGACGGTTCATAGCCGCCGACCCTGCAGAGATCGGAAAGGGACAGGAAACAATCTACCGAGACGCGTCGGGACGGATCATCAACATTGCGATGCAACGTGCTGAAGCTCGAAAAAAGATCCAGGAAGAAGAGGAGAAGGCCTTAAGGGAGAAGGAGCTACAGAAGGGTGATGTCCAGCGCCTGCGAGCCTCTGAACGGTCAAAACAATTGCAGGATGCGAAATACATGACGCTTTCACGTTACGCAGATGATAAGGAGTTGAACGAGGAGCTGAAGGAGCAAGAGAGGTGGAATGATCCTGCCGCAGCGTTTTTGACGAAGAAAAAGGGTGGGGGTAGGAGTAAGACTGGACGTCCAGTGTATCAGGGTGCTGCGGCGCCGAATAGGTTTGGAATTAGACCTGGACACAAATGGGATAGTGTCGACCGAGGAAATGGGTTTGAGTCCAAGTGGTTTCAAGCGCAGAACAAAAAGAGGGAGATGACCCAGAGGAGATATGAGACACAGATGGATCTCGACTAGCGATTATTCCAACAAGGTGCCTCTTGTTGTTTCGGTTTATTACACGGCGTTGGGGTGTATACTAGCTTATTTGAACAGAGCAAAACTTCATTTATGATACGATACAGGGAATATAAGTCAAAAGAAGCAACGTAAGCTTAATGTGCCTCATTGAATGCTTGAACAGCGATGCTGAGAACCATTCTCGTCGAACCCTGCTAGGCTGTAGGCTGAAGGTAATCCTTTGATATCTGAAGAGTAGGCATCGCCTCGCTTGATTGATAAATCATTTATCAATAGGATGGCTATCCAAATGAGGTACTAGAGGTCGTTGAGTGTTTGTCTTCCATCAAAATCTTGATAGAGACAACAAACTGAGTTTACAGTTCCAGGAGAGACCAGATAAGGGGCGTACGGGTTGGAGGTCGTGCATAAAGATTGCCCTAGTATTTGCCATAGTTGATCTCATTTCTACATAAAGTTCAGATAATCAATGTTGTGAGATATTGCGGAGTTCAAATGTCAGAATGGTTCGATGCTGAGCTGTGGGCGATCGGACTCGCGCTTGATGTAACGATCGAGAAGAGAGAAACGCTGCAAAGGCATGGAGTGAAGACGGTGGCAGTCTTTAGCGACTCACAAACCGCAATTCGACGAGTGGCACACCTAGAGCTGGGCCCAGGGCAGTGACTAGCGAGGCGGATCAATCGAAGAGCACAGGCTCTCCTTGCCCACGGCATCGCGACTGAGATTCACTGGGTCCCGGGACACTCTGGCATCCCTGGAAACGAAGAGGCTGACTGTCAGGCAATCCTGGCCCGAGACGCTAGCAGAGACACAGTGATAGAGCGGCTATACACCTCAGTCTCGAATAGAGCAAGACAAATTTCCGTGGGGAGGTCAGCAGCGAAGCGAAAGTGGGAGGCCGACAAGTGCAGCAAACATTTCAGTTACAGACTCAAGGGCAAGACAGGGACCAAGAGACCTGTTCCGATGACAAGCGTAAAGTCACTGGCTACTAGGTTCTATAGACTAAAGTGCGGGCATGCATCCACTGGAGTCTATCTAAAACGGTTCAGCGATCGAGAGGACGATAAGTGCTGGTGGTGTGGAGAGACAGTGGCCCAGACGCGGGAGCACCTCTTCTGCCACTGCAGTCAGTGGAGAGACCAGCAGAAAGCCCTCTGGCAGGCGGTGGGAAAGGCGACAGGCTGGAAAGCGGGCAGATGCCGACACGTGTAGGTCTCTGAGCTGTTTTCCATTGGAGAGTGCGACCAGGCTGTGATGGACTTCCTGGTGGCTACTGAGGTCGGGATGTTCCCGCCCAAGTGAATGACGGCACGGTAGGGAGCAGATACAGAGGCCGACTCACCCTATGGAAATCATACTGTAGATAAAACCCTATGAAGCCTGTACCCCCTGCTTTTGCGTGCCAGGTAGCCCAAAGTATTGTCTAAACCCTTGCTGTGTAGTTTTCCAAAACTCCCGGTGCCCGTTCAGCACCTGTGCATAAGATACTAGACCTTGGTTTCCTATTTAGTGTTAAAACCACGGCTTTAGGAAGCACAATCTAAATGCACGTAGTGTTAGCAACGGTTCTGGACCGTCACTTTGGGTCCGGGTCCGGGTCGGAACCGAACCGGAGGCAGATCGGCGGTCCGGGTCGGCTATAAACCTGAACTGTCAATTCGGGTACGGTTCAATCGACATCTCCCTACCCGTTTGAATTGGGCGGGTTCTCAGCGGGTTCTTCAGCGGGTCCATCTGTAAATACATATAACATGCTTGCCTAGTGTTAGCAACGGTTCCGGACCGTCACTTCGGGTCCGGGTCCGGGTCCAAACCGAACCGTTGCCAAATTGGCGGTCCGGGTTGTCAATAAACCCAAACTGCCCACTTGGGTACGGTTCCATGGTAAACTCCCAACCTGTCTGAATTGGGCGGGTTGTCAGCGGGTTGCCCAGCATGTCCATCTATAGATTCATATAAGGCTGTTGTATTTGCAGTGTGTTAATAGTATCTTATCAAAATCGCGTTTTCAGCAACCAACAATGTGCTTTTGCTTGTTGAGGAGTGTGTAATATCGATTAATTTGGTATCTGTGTTTCACCTTCGATATATGCTATTTTTGCCTAGCAAGGCGGTCAATAATACAGTTACGCACACCAAGATCCGCGCGATGCCTTGATTACGAAATATGCAAGTCTTAAAACTATTGACGCTCGGTTGATGCTCATTTTCAGGATGCCGCAGGGAGCATCTCGCTGTTGTTTTTGCCCGTAAAGGCTGCCAACATCCCATAAATGGATGTCTACAACTAATCGGAACATAACTTACCGAAGATGCAAAGCTAAAAATCGTTGACGCTCCATTGACGCTCATTTTTAGGACATAGTAGCAATGTTGTCGCTACTGTTTTTGCCTAGAAAGGCAGCCGATAATCTGATTATGGCCTATTGTCGCCACACAACACTAGGATTTTCCATGATACAAGACCCAAAGTCGTTGACGCTCTGTTGACGCTCATTTTTAGGACATAGTAGCGATGTTGTTGCAAGAGGTTTTGCCTAGCAAGGCAGCCGATAGCACGATTATGGCGTAACGTCGCCGCACAGCCCATGCAATTTCCAAGATGGAAGGCCAAAAGTCGTTGACGCTCTGTTGACGCTCATTTTATTGTATTGTCCATTCAATATCTGCTGCTGTCGACAATTGATTTCATCCTGATTTGACTTGATCGGCTGTTATTCTGCCTGATTGAGACTCAGCCCTGTGGCAAAGCCGAGCGGCGTAATAATCTTGCACTGTTCACTCTCATACGACTAAAAATGATGTATCATGCCAAAAGATTCATTGTGTCTGCTATACATCTATTTATGAACTGATATTCACGATCTACTTCTCACCATTCGCCCATAATATATCTCGAACTGAAACTCTCGGTCAAGCTACATAAAGCTGGTGAACCATTGACGCATTCTGTCCTACTTTTTCTTCCCTCCTTTGTTTCTCTGCGTTTCAACTGCATTGACCGTCACCAACACCTGTTCAGCCTGTCTCTTTGACTTCCGTGTCGGCCGAACCAATCCGGGCACATTTGGTGCGGCGCTCACATCCTGCTGCTCTTGGCATTCCGGATCCTCAATGCCATTGATGGGGCCTATATCGGATCCATCGTCTGCTGCGCAATCATCTTCGCTGTCATTTGGTTTATCCAAGTCGCCATTCCAGTTCAGCCAATCATCAGTGTCCGAAATGCTTTCAGGTGCGCTATCCTCGTCGCTTTCGACTGGATGACAGTTGATTCTCCGGATTCGGCGGACATTTAAGATCTGAGTTCGTCCTCCAGGGAGGTCCTTTGCAGACAAAGCTGGTGGCAAAGGTGATCTTTCTGACAATTTAAATGCAGCCGCATCATCATGTTGAAAGAGTGACCAGGATGCTTGAACGCTCTCTTCAGTGTCCGAAATGTATCCTACGGCGGTCATCTGCTTGTTTGGAGCGCGAGATTCCTTCTGGGTAGCACGTAGGTTTTGGCTGCCCTGCCACATCTCCAAAAAGTTGTGAACCTTGGCCATTCTGTACAATTTCTTTTCCTCCGCCTCTTTCATCATTTCCGAGTCGTTTTCTGTGTGTGGGGTATCCAATTCTTGGTAAGTGCCTGCCAAAATCCCGTTATTGGCTCGAGCAAACTGCCTGACAACGACTTTTTTGTGAAGGGTCTCGCCTGTGGTTTTTGACTGCCTACACCCAATAACATCTCGGCCAAGGGAAAAACTGGCCTCCACTCCAACACCATGTGGTAGGATAGAGAATATGTCACGAGCTACATTGGAGAGATTGGCGTACTTTGAGTGAGTTTCCTTCTGTTGGCGCCACCAATAAGTTATGTCCGGTATCCAAAATGTACTGCTAATCTCCATTGGGTCGGAGTGGTAATCATTGAGATTTGGATTAATTTGTCCCCAGTTCTTTGGTGCTTCAGGTGGCGAATTCAAATAGAGCCTGGTGGCGGTTAATAAGCAGACTGCGCAATCGCTTCGTCCGGGTGTCGTCTCAGGCACATTGTTAGGCGTTAAGTATTCCTCATCATCGTTGGACAAATCATATGGATCAAAGGATGATTGACAGGACCCTGATGCCGTTGCGGAGGGGACGAGGTTGCTGCTGGGTACTGTTTCCAGTTTATTGACCGGCGCACGTCGATGTTTGGCGCAGTATTCATTCTTCACATACTTCAGAAAGGCCTCTTGGTATTGTGTAGTGCATGACGTCTCGTCCTCAGAATTAATATCCATTCCCTTGTCCCACTTTCTAAACGATCGCAACTTCCAGAACGGATCAAGGATTTGTGTGGAAATCAGGAGCATGCCCGTCGTTGGTGTCACTTCAGTGTAGTATTTGGAAAGCTTCTGGCAAGCTAACTTCACAGCGAAGAACAAGTCTTCCTTCCATTGAGTCTTCTTCTTGGTCAAAGCCTGCATCACGCCATCCATGTGATCGAACATGTCATTGTACACTGTGATAACATGATGCAATGTGACTGTATGCCTCTTCGACATCCACAGGGTCCAATATCGAAATGGCCTCAACACTTCCATGACATACTTGACAATCGTCCATTCATTCTGAGTTGTGAATAATGGCCGATATTCAGCGTATTTTGGGTTTTGAAGTCACTCGTGGGTGAATTCCCGTAAGCGGTAGGCGCGCTCGATCAACTCCAGTGTAGAGTTCCAACGTGTCTTCACATCCATAATAGAAAGTACCGCAATGCGGACTTTGGCTTTTTGACAGTCAATGAACTCGTTTCGGTGACCAGGTGTCAGCGTAATTAATACAGCAAGCATTCTCTGCTATATGAAGGTCAGCTTCAGGACTTTCAAAATATCATGAAATACGTACTTTCTCAATTATCTTTGCTAAACCTGGTTTCATGGCCGACACCTTGTTGATTCTAGCATTGCCCTCTTTTCAAAGTCTTTGACTCTTCCCAATGTCTATGCTTTCATTCTCTCCAAATTGCTGATCGTGCTCATGGGCTTCCCAAGACTTGGTGCGGCCTTTTACACCGAGACTGCTTATGAATGCACCTACAGCCAGCTGTATGACGTGCGCCATGCATGGTATGTAGTTCCTCAATGCCGGCCACTCGATTCCAGAGGCCTCAAGTGTTGATTGCAGCTCGCGTGTCATCGAGTAGTTTGACGAACCATTATCAGTTGTAATACCAAGCAAGCGGCCGTCAGTACGCTCAAAACGATCAAGCACGTCCTTCAAATGTACGGCTAACCTTGCTGCAGTATATTGGCCCTTGACCTATCATCTTTAATTAGCTTTTGAAATGGGAACCGAACAGGCGATCAACCTCATCGAAAGCGAGTTGAACTTCACACAATGCCCAATTTCGATCCATATAGTACGCAATGACCGACGTTATGGCTAGTTTGTTCGTTGATGTCCATCCGTCCAAAGCTAAACTAACTTTATTTCGTATCGGCAATTGCTTCTTAATTGCAATCACAGTTAGTGCATATTCCCTCCGGCAAATGTTACTAAGGGTCGTAGCGGACGGTAGGACTAGGTTGTCGGGTAATGACTTATATGACCGTCGTAGCTCCAGATTTGATATTGCGTTCCATGGAATATGTGCCGAAACAAATCCTAACATGAGGTAGCGATTCCACGTCCTTATCTGCCAGTTTGGAACGTTTTGTCTGTCATTTCGGTCAGTATGGATTTAATTGGATATCAAATATCATTTTTCTCGGCACACTTACTATTGTGATTCCGCGACTTCCTTGTCTCTTCAGGATGGCCAAAGCTGTTTCATCCACCGTTGAACTGGTCAATTCAGTGACCTCTGACTCTGTTAATTCGTTTAACTTTGCGATGTGAGCTTTTACCAGCAAGTGTTTCCCCATTGAGCTGGTTCCATGTTCTGATAGATGGCGAAGAACTTGATGACACACGATACATATGATGCCAGGGCTGCTAGTCTTCTCAATTCCGCAGTGCAAATAGAATCGCCACGATGGCGCATGTCTAGAATTCTTCCATGCAATAGGCCGCTTCGAGCCTACATTCATTGAAGCCCACCAAGCATCGAAGATGATTTGTAATGTAAGGTCGCTCAAATCACGAATAAAGACAGGTTCATGTTTGGAAGACATCATAACCTCGAGCAATGAGGTGTTCAAAGATTGTTTATCTGACATGGTGGTACAAATTGGAAAGCTGGGTATTCCGACTCGAGAGACTGCCGAAAATAACGATACAGTAACGCAGAATGCGGGTTCTTAAATATTGACTCTACTGCTACAAGGAAAATAATCAGATCAGTAAGACATTGCATGTATATTTGTGAAGTTGAATACAAGGACAGATTGCAACGACTGACCGCGTAAAACTCCATTTAGGAACAGCATAATGCAGTTTATTGCCCTGTAGCGTTCGGAGCCTTGACGCACCGTGGGCACTCAATTGTAGGAGACGGACGTGATATCGTCAGTAGCATTTTTGCCCACAAAGGCTGCCGATAGGTTCATTGTGGTTTATCTCCGCTCCATTCCAGTTAGATTATCCAAGATGCCAGCGCACAAATCGTTGACGCTCTGTTGACGCTCATTTTGGGACATGGTTACAATCTTGTCGTTAGCATATTTGCCTAGAAAGGCGGCCGATAGTACGATTATAGATCATCGTGGTCGCATGGCCCATTGATTTTCCAAGATAGATGGCCTCAAATCGTTGACGCTCCATTGACGCTCATTTTCAGGGCATAGTAATGATGTTGTAAAAAGCATTTTTGCCTAGAAAGATGGCCACTAGTGCGATTATGTGTTAATGTCGCCGCACTGCCACCGGATTTTCCAAGATGCATGGCGAAAAGTTGTTGATGCTCCGTTGACGCTCATTTTTAGGACATAGTAGCGATGTCGTCGCAACCGTTTTTGCCTAGAAAGGCAGCTAATAATCTGTTTATGATTTAATGTCGCCGCACAGCCCTAGGATTTTCCGTGATACAAGGCCCAAAGTTGTTGACGCTCTGTTGACGCTCATTTTTAGGACATAGTAGCGATATCGTCGCAACCGCTTTTGCCTAGAAAGGCGGCCGATAATCTCATTATAGCTTAATGTCGCCGCACAGCCCTAGGATTTTTGAAGATACAAGGCCCAAAGTTGTTGACGCTCCGTTGATGCTCATTTTTAGGACATCGTAGTGATGTCGTCGCTACTGTTTTTGCCTAGAAAGGCAGCCGATAATCTGATTATGGCTTATTGTCGCCGCACAACACTAGGATTTTCCATGATACAAGGCCCAAAGTCGTTGACGCTCCGTTGACGCTCATTTTTAGGACATAGTAGCGATGTTGTTGCAAGAGGTTTTGCCTAGAAAGGCGGCCGAGAGCACGGATATCGTATAACGTCGCCGCACAGCCCATGCAATTTCGAAGATGCAAGGCTAAAAATCGTTGACGCTCTGTGAACGCTCATTTTTAGGACATAGTAGAAACGTTGCCACCACCATTGTTCAATAGAAAGGCGGCCGATAGTCTGATTATGATGTACTGTAACCGCACAGCCTACTGGATATTTCATGACGCAATGCCAAAACTCGTTGACGCTCCGTTGACGCTCATTTTTAGGATGTGGCAACGACCGAGTCATTTGCTTTTTTCGCAATAACGACGACCTATACATTCACTTTGGAAGGATGAGACAATGCAGCCCATTGATTGCTGAATGTGTAAGATTTAAAATTGTTGACACTCTGTTGACGCACACATTAATCACATTGAAACAGCCTTTGTACACTCAATTATTGTATGCAACGAATCATATACACATTTTTGACATCCAATATTGCGTTTGTATGTATTATCGTTTGCATCCAGGAGTTTTGTTACCTCTCACTTTCTGATCAACTGCTATCTACGCTATCTGAGTGTGAAATGACGTGGCCCTATCACATTCCCACGCTTTCGGCCGGCAATTGACGGCATGTAGATCATTTCACTAGTTTTTGGTAAATATAGCTCGACTTCCTCACCATTCCTTATCCAGCTCGTTCTCCTCGATTTCCATGACGTACCACAAGCAATTTCAAATATCTCGATCATGTGCACTAGGTCTGTGCGGAGAGTTATACAGTTGGATAGATGGATGAATGTAGCATGACGGTTGTCGTTCAGATCGATTCGTCATGCGCACTGACCGCTCTTTCCAAGACACGTATGACATCACTCACTTAAATTTTGTTAGCACATTTCGTCACTAATATTGCTTTTGCTTTGTCACTTAACAGTCACTTGGAGAATGAAAAAGAACGTTTTGGCCGTCTTACAGTGCGATTTGGATTCTAGAACGTTCACATGGTGCGTTCGACCTTTGCACATGCACAGACGAATTATCATGTCTCACAATTTGGTCACTGAAATCAAGAAAAAGCTGACACGTAGCAAAATTGGTAAACAACTTGCTTTTCCCCGCGATCAGACGTCAAAAATTACAGTTTGCATATCTATTCTTCCGCAGACGCAGAAGCCGTCACCATCTCTTCGTCGGAATCCGATATCTATATGGTAATCAGCTGGAGGCCATACCCAGGGGTAAAAGCTTACTGGTTAAACTGGCTTCGCTTTTAGCAACAGTGACGAATCAGGCTCCGCAGCTGGCTCACCACTAGGTATGCTCGATTTTGACTGCGGCTTCACCGAACCTAGCCTGATATGACTACTTCCTGGTCAAGAAGTCCCTTCCGATATTCCAGGGACAATGTCAAGACTCTCCATAAGCTCTGCAAATGTTGTCGGTGGATGTGGCGGAGCGTCGTCATTTGTTTGCAGCTGAACGACTGCCGGAACCCTCAATTCGGATGTGCCGTACTTCTTATCTCGTTCACGGAAGTAGTCGGCTGCATCCTCCCATCCCTGTTGAGTTAATTCGTCGAACTTCATCTGCTTCTGCCAAAACCTCTCCATGCGCTGCTGTACCGTTTTGGTGATTGTGCCCATCACCCAGCCGGGTTCGTCATCTTCGCTCAGCTTGCCCTGCTCAGTCTCTTCATCATCCTCATCTTCCCCATCTTCCCCATCGTCGGAACTTGCAAGATCACTCCGACTATCTCCGATAGCAACCAGCATCTCCTGAAATGTCTTTTCAGGCTTTCTGGACGTCAATTCCGCTAGTTCAGCGTGCGTCATATCGTCCTGCTCTTGTTGAACCGCTGCCTCTGCATCTTCAACTCGCTTTCTTGCCCCAGCGGTCTCTCTGTCAACAAAATCCTCAATCCATTTCTCTTTCTCTTCATTGCTTAAGAAGTGCGTTTTTCGTTGTTTCTCCGCCGCAAGCCTCTTTTTGGATCTCAAGCTGCGCAATGCCCCAAGGGCTCGGACTCTCTCTGCCTGGAAGCCGCTCTTGCCTTCATTCGCTTGATGACGTCGTTGGGTAGAGCTCTTTGTCAATTTCCCGTTTCTGCCAGCTGGAAGTGGCGAAAAGTTCTTTTTCAGAGCATTGACCATTGTAGTTTGCGTGGACTGTGTTGTTAGGTGAGATGTTGGATGTTGCAAGTTATGGACAATATGGAGGCAAGCTGCGTCTTTTATGTCAAAGTTGGTATGTTTACTCATCTTGAACAAAGCAAAATCTTCCTCCTGACTGTCAAAAAATGAGGAATAGTGATGCTAACCGTAGAACATGACCTGATTGGTAGCGTCATTTTCATGTAATATCCCAGGGATTATTTGAGACAAACATCAGCAGACATTCTTTCCCTCGAACTACGTCCTATTTATGTCACGCGATTAGGCGATTCCAGGGGTCGTACACCGCAATTTATCCTTGTTACCAAACAAACAACATCAGACCGACTTATTGCTAATTGCGGGGCGGTGGGAAACCCCTGCAAGTTGCAGCCATACTCAGCAGGATTCATCGTGAGCATAACAGTCATGTTAGCTGCTACTTATTCCATTCTGACAAGATGCTAACTATATAGTCCTCAGGGCTTCCCACTTCCTCTCGTTATCATCTTCCTCTCCTATTCCACACCAGCACATCATGGATACACAACCACCCCTACCAGGTGAGAGCGGATCGAATACTGGCCGATTGGCGGGCGCTACATCAAATACGGAAATTCTCGGCACACAACAAGAGCGCAGATACAAGTTAGTTCACCGCGACACTGCCGATGCAGCCACCAAACATATGACCCAGGATGCACATTTAAAAATCGTCTGCAAGACTGGCAGCAGGAGAAATAAGAAGCAGCATGCAGTGGGATGTGAGTATATCCATATCGATGCAATCGGCGGTCAATTAACCGTATAACGTACAGTGGGTGTCCGTAGAGAGCTTCGTAACAAATTCATCGCTGCCCGTAACGGGAAACCTCCATGGTCGACAAAGGCATTTGTCCGCACAGTCCGCGAAATCGAACATCGTGATGTTGTGAGCTCTGGGATTTTCGCAGATGAATTTCCTGATAAGCGTCCCCATGAGTGGACGAAACAGGCTTTAATCACCTTAGAGGAGGCTACAGAAGCGTATATGGTAGAGGTAACAGCCAAATTTCATTGTTAGAAGCATCAACTAATGTCTTGTAGGTTTTCAACATGTCTGCAACTATGGCAAGGCAAGGAGGTCGGGTACAGCTGGAACAGTCCGACATGCGCCTGGCTTTGAATATGGCCAAAATGGCCAAAGAAGGCTTTTCGCGCGCCGCAATTGAGGAAAAGAATTATTTCATGAAGAAACCACGCGCCGAGGTCCAAGAAGAAAAGAAGCGGGGTGTTGAGTTTCCTGGGCACAAAAAGGTGAAGGCTGCGATAGAAAGACACCCGGCAATGCTTCGTCAAAACCAAACGTCGGGCTGCCTTCGTTGCCAAAATCGCACCGCAAAGAATCCGCAGACACGCTGGACACGCAAAGGAACAGGTGCACCTCCACCCGCCCGATGCAGAGAGCGGATTCCAGAGCCGACTCCACCTCCGCCAGGCACGCCACCTGCCCCAACCAGTAACACTTCCAGAGCTCAACCTGCTGAAATCATTATATTGCTGGCTGGATATACGTATTCGGATACAGCTCTTCCCTGTGCGGAGTATTTCGAAGATGATGAGGATACCGAGCATGATACCAATTTTGATCCAGATATGCTGACTGATGAAGGTTAGTACACTCTCTGTGGTGTGGTAATGCAGCTAACATTCATTTTGAAGACAAGAGCAGTGGATTGAGCGATCCTGCAACTGATGACGAGCATTGACCAAAAGACGGGATTTTGGAGATTATTATTATATATATCTATGTATTATTAAAGAACAACGTAGTTATCAAGAAGAATGTAAATAAAAATACAACAAAGGCAGCGAAAACAACGTGAATGATAAACTGTGCCAAATTCAATGATTGCATATTGTGGATACAGCTATGGCAAAATGAGCGTCAACGGAGCGTCAATGATTTTTGGTCATGCGTCCTGGGAAATCACACCTCAGATAAGTTGTTGTTAGTCATAAAGGAATTTTTGGCTGCCTTTATAGGCAAAACAGATTGCAATACCCTCCCTGCCCCATCATGAAAATGAGCGTCAACGGAGTGTTAACGATTTGTGATCATGCGTCCTGGGAAATCACACCTCTGATAGGTTGTAGTCAGTCACAAAGGAATTTTTGGCTGCCTTTATAGGCAAAACAGATAGCAATACCCTCTCTGCCCCATCATGAAAATGAGCGTCAATGGAGCGTCAACGGAGCGTCAACGATTTGTGGTCATGAGTCCTGGAAAATCACACCTCCGATAGGTTGTAGTCAGTCATAAAGGTATTTTTGGCGGCCTGTATAGGCAAAACAGATTGCAATACCCTCCCTGCCCCATCATGAAAATGAGCGTCAACGGAGCGCCAACGATTTTCGGTCATGAGTCCTGGGAAATCACACCTCCGATAGGCTGCAGTCAGTCATAAAGGAATATTTGGCTGCCTTTATAGGCAAAACCGATTGCAATACCCTCCCTGCCCCATTATGAAAATGAGCGTCAACGAAGCGTCAACGATTTTTGGTCAGGTATCATGGGTAACCTGGGGGGCGACAGGTTGCACATTGCCATAAACTGATTATTGGCTGCCTTTATAGGCAAAAGTGAAAGTGAAACGCTTCCTGCCCCATCTTCAAAATGAGCGTCAACAGATTGTCAATGATTGTTGGCCTTCCATCATGGTTAATCACAGCACAATGTGGCGGTTGTTGTCTATATACATTGTTTTGACTGTCATCATATGCTAAAAGTCTCAAGAATACTTAGTGGTAGCTCTGTAAATAAAATAAGTTGTTACTGTCCCGGAGGATGTGGCTAGAATATCCCGTACATATCTGTCTATAAAGGCTGCCATATCCTTCTTTATGGATGCTTTTGATCAAGCACCACTCATATTACCGAAGATGCATGACCAAATATCGTTGACGCTCTGTTGACGCTCTGGTGACATTCATTTTGAGGATGTGGTTGGGCGCGTGAGTATCCGTGTTTTGCACATCAAGGCGGCTAATACGCCGAAAATGAACCGTGACACACCAATGTCAATACTTTACGATTAGCAGTAGCATATCTGAATGCGATCATAAATGTAAAACCCAAAATGCAGAACCGGAGATTGGACCCGACGGGTCTAGCCAAACCCGGCGAAACCCGCGGGTTGACGGGTACGGGTCTGGGTTTGGCCCGCCAAGAGTTAGCAGGTCGGGTTTTTGGCCTGGTCTGGAACCGAACCGACCCGTTTTTGCGGTCCAAACCCGGACCGCTGGCGGGTTACCCGGACCCATCGCTAACACTATGCTTGCCTCTGCTATTTAATTTTAGTGCTAAATCAAAATCGATTATTCGACATCCAGGAATCAGATTTTGCATGTTGTGCATGTTGCGAGATCGACAATATTTTAATTCATGTTTTTCTTTTAATGATCTGTATTTTTGACCATAGAGGAGGGCAATAGTTCAATTATAAGCTCAAATTTCCATGCGATGCGTTCATTATCCGATCTGCATCACCACCAATTGATGACCCTCAGTTGACGCTGGGTTGACGGATATTGTCAGAATGGCGCCATGACCGTGTCACTTTCTCTTTTGTGCATACTGGGTGGCAATACATCGGTTATGGATAGCAGCGAGCAAATCACTTACAAATTACCTTATTTACAAGACCAAAAATTGTGGAGGCTCCATTGACGCTTGAGCTGTAGTGGCATTGACACAGACCATATTGTCTATAAAGTCTGACAATACTTCGATTATGAGTAAATGTTGTAACACAGCCCTTGGATTATACAAGATGCAACACCCAAAATCATTGACTCTCTGTTGACGCTCATTTTCAGACTGGGGCTGTGACCATGTCGCGATCCCTTTTGCGCATAACGGCTGCCAATACGTTGATTATGGGTAATTGCCGTAGCACAGCCCTTGTATTATACAAGATGCAACACCCAAAATCGTTGACACTCTGTTGACACTCTGTTGACTCGGTGTTGATGCTGTGTTGACGCTCTATTGACACTCTGTTGACGCTCTGTTGATGCTCAGTTTGTGGTGTAGCAGTATCGACACAACGATATCGCCTAGTATAAAGGCTGCCAATACTTCGATTATGGGTAAATGCCATAGCACAGCCCTTGGATTATACAAGATGAAACACACAAAATCGTTGACGCTCTGTTAACACTCATTTTCAGACTGGGGCTGTGACCATGTCACGATCCCTTTTGCGCATAACGGCTGCCAATACGTTGATTATGGGTAATTGCCGTAGCACAGCCCTTGTATTATACAAGATGCAACACCCAAAATCGTTGACACTCTGTTGACACTCTGTTGATGCGGTGTTGATGCTCTGTTGACGCTCTATTGATGCTCTGTTGATGCTCTGTTGATGCTCAGTTTGTGGTGTAGCAGTATCGACACACACGATATCGCCTATAAAGGCTGCCAATACTTCGATTATGGGTAAATGCCGTAGCACAGCCCTTGGATTATACAAGATGAAACACACAAAATCATTGATGCTCTGTTGACGCTCATTTTCAGACTGGGGCTGTGACCATGTTGTGATCTCTTTTGCTCATAACGGCTGCCAATACGTTGATTCTGGGTATATGCCGTAGCAGAGTGCTTGGATTATTCAAGATGCAACGCCCAAAATCGTTGACACTCTGTTGACACTCTGTTGACACTCTGTTGACACTCTGTTGACGCTGTGATGATGCTGTGTTGACGCTCTGTTGATGCTCTGTTGACGCTCTGTTGATGCTCATTTTGTCGTGTCGCAGTATCGACAAACACGATATTGCCTGTAAAGGCTGCCAATACTTCGATTATGGTTAAATGCCGTAGCACAGCCATTGAATTGTACAAGATGCAACACACAAAATCGTTGACACTCTGTTGACGCTCATTTTCAGACTGGGGCTGTGACCATGTTGCGATCTCTTTTGCTCATAACGGCTGCCAATACGTTGATTCTGGGTATACGCCGTAGCAGAGTGCTTGGATTATTCAAGATGCAACGTACAAAATCGTTGACACTCTGTTGACACTCTGTTGACGCTGTGATGATGCTCTGTTGACGCTGTGTTGATGCATTGTTGACGCTCATTTTGTCGTGTCACAGTATCGACAAACACAATATTGTCTGTAAAGGCTGCCAATACTTCGATTATGGTTAGATGCCGTAGCACAGCCATTGCAGTATACATGATGCAATACACAAAATTGTTGACGCTCTGTTGACACTCATTTTCAGATTGGGGCTGTGACCATGTCGCTTTCTCTTTTGCCCATAAAGGCTGCCAATACGTTGATTATGGAAAACAGCGACCAAATAGCTTCCCAATTGACTTACTTATAAGACCAAAAATCGTTGACGCTCTGTTGACGCTCATTTTCAGAATGCGGCTGCGATCGTGACAATTTCTCTTTTACCTATAAAGGCTGCCAATACGTTGGTTATGGATAACAGTGAGCAACATGCTTTCCAATTGACTTACTAATAAGACTAAAAATTGTAGACACTCTGTTGATGCTCAGTATCAGAATGTGGCTGTTACCGTGCCGCGGTCTATTTTGCCTATAAAGGTTGTGAATCTGTTGATTATGAATAACAGCGAGCAAATCACTTCCCAGTTAAGTTGCTTCCAAGTCCGAAAATCATTGACGCTCTGTTGATGCTCATTTTGAGAATCGGCCTGTTACCATGTTACTTTCTTTGTCGGCGATAAAGGCTGCCAATACTTTGGTTATGCATAACTGCGAGCAAATCGCTCTACAATCAACATACATACAAAACCAAAAATCATTGTCACTCCGCTGACTCTGATGTTCAGCATTGGGCTGTATCCGTGTCGCTTTGTATTTTGCCAGTCAAGGTAGCCAATACGTGTGTTATGAATAACAGCATGCAACTCGCTTTCCAATTAACTTACTTACAAGACCATAAATCATTGACGCTCCATTCACACTCACCATAAACATGTCCTAACTGTTGTTTTATGGATAATAATTTTGTACAAATAATCATATAGTCATTATTGACAGCCAATGTACAAATTCTATCAATACTCAGTTGCATGCAAAACCTTTGTGGCATATCAATTTCTGATCAACTGAAGCACATGTTCTCTGAGCAATGGATCACCTAGCGCTGTGACATTCCAGCACGTTCAGCTGGCAATTCACTGCATGTAGATCCATAAACTAATTTTTCATTAATATAGCCCAACTTGCTCACTTTGCCATATCCAGTTGGATCTCCTCGATTTCTATGACCTACCATAAGTACTTTTCAAAATGCTGACTATGTGCACTGGGTCTGAACGCGGAGTGATATAGTATAGATGAATGGAACATGATGGTGGTCATTCATACAGATTCGCGTTGCGCATTGACCGCTCCTTCTATAACTCGTATTTCATCACTAAGTGAAACTTTGTTAGTCAATTTTATCTCGAGTTTAGATTGCGCGTTCTCACTTATCTGTAAGAGGCAGGACGATAACACGTTGATCAATTGTCAATCAACTCGGTTTAGAGTTTTGAACGTTCGTATGGCCCGTATGAGCCTTGCACAGGCACAGACGAACTATCATTTCTCACAATGTTGTCACTGAAATCAAAAAAATTCTCACACGTAGCAAAATAGATACAGCAATTATATTATGGGGAGATATGTCGTCAATAATCACATACTGTGCAGGTTGTGTACAGGTGACCTACGAGCCAATACAATATGTTCATCTGAATCCATTTCCTATATGGTTAGTAGGTAGGGAGGAAATATGCAAGGGTGAAAGCTATCGGGTTTAACAGGCTTCGATTTCGGAATCGGTGATGAATTGGGTACCGCGTCGGTTATGAAAGCTGATATGCATATGTGAAATGGTGGTTTCGGTTATGTTAATATGATATGGTTACATTCTGCTCGTGATGTTGCTTGCAGCATTGAAATTTTCCGCTGACACTATTGTGCATCTCCATCAGCTCGACAAATGATGTAGGCGCAGTTGCAGATGCAAACTGATCAATTTCCAGCCTAATGACTGTCTGAACTATCAATATGGCTGTTCCGGACCTCAAATCTTACTAATGATGCAAGACGAAAATTTGTTCACACTCAACTTCAGGATGTAGCAGGAAGTATGTCTCTTCGTGTTTTGATTATACAGGCAGCCAATGAGACAAATAAACAGAATGATGTACCAAAGCTAATATTTTGCATATAACAGCAATATATCTGACTGCGACCATAAATAGAAAAACCCAAAAATGAAAACCGGCGATTGCAACCAATGGGTCTAGCCAAACCCGGCAAAACCCGTGGGTTGACGGGTACGGGTGTGGGTTTGGCCCACCAAGAACCTCCAGGTCGGGTTTTTGGACGGTTCTGGAACTGGCCCGAACGATTTTTCCGGTCGAAACCCGGACCGCTGGCGGGTTACCCAGACCCGTTGCTAACACTAAATACACGGCACCAGGACATCACACAAATCCAGAGTACCTTGCATTTGATGAACTGTACGGTTGTCCAATAGCAACAAATCATTGATGCCCATATGAACTCTACATTCCACAGGTTCCATCCACTATATTTTTTTCAGTCTCCCGTGTATATACTGAGCTGTACGGTATCAGGCAAACCATAAGCATCGCCCTCCATTCGGTTTCTACTGGGTATGAGTTCTGTACAATACCACATTTCCATGGTACCCGTTCATAGAGCACATATTTGGTGACTGTACAGTGCAAAATATATCTGTACTGTACGAAAACAAGGCACATGGAAAAACATATATTTTCCGTACACTGTGTTTTAACCACAGAAGTACACGGTTTCCGTAGGGAATTTAATATCCTCGATTACATGACATAGAATTCAACCCACGGTACCCGTTCAGGGATTATATACAATGCTACCACCTAGTGATTAAACTAATAGAAACTGTACATTGATTTTTGTTAAGTTTCCAGTAAATGTCATCTTTCTTCACACAGTAGAGAAAATCAATGGATTTGTTTGAATTATTTTTGTAGCAGAATTTTTTTTTTTCATATAAGTCCCACACTTACTTGATTCCTAACATCTTTTCAAAGAGACAAGCACACATATGACACTGACGATGGGAATTGTTTGTATGTATTCTGCACGTTTCAACTTGAGTTTTGAAGTACAATTACGCAGTACACAAGCAATGTAGCAACCAAATGACCCGGAAACGGTGAACTATATTCTTCCACAATATATGCCGAGAGCGATGCAACTATCTATGGAACATAGAACTATTGTCTTATTTCTCCGCAATTAAAATTCAAAGATACCTCTTCCATGCTCCTTGGTTACTGTAGTCATATGTAATGGTATACAAACATGAGGTACTCAATATCACGTCTTTACTCCCATTCAATAATTGTACAGCCACAGATGCTCTAAGTACTGATAATAACGAAATTTCGTCCACAAACAACAGCTTCTTTCTCTTAGCCTCTGTCAGAAATGACAGGTCCCAATCCACAATGTCCTCAACTCTTTGATAATTTATGTCTGATAACACCACAAATAACTTATTGTAACCACTGACTACCACTCCTTGGTTTCGTTGATACAATCTGAAGATACTAAGCGTTATCTGTAGTGGCATGAGGAAATTGCTGTCCGCTGTCCTTTCATCTATCCCTTCTTTTGCCTACAAAAAAGTCTCACATTTGCGTTCATTACCTATACTATAAGTATCCGTAAATCCACCAGACCCTGTGTATCAAAATCTTATGTATAAGACTATATAACAAGCTGTTACTATATAAACGAAACCCGGTTCTGTGTAATATTGTAGAAGTATCTAGACCATCCGGTAAACCACAGCATTCTATACAACCGCAGAGCATTCTTCAAACTTTACACTGAACAATGCATTTGATTCCAACTTATTAACCATATTTTATTCTATACTATAATGTAAATTAAACTGTATACTGCCAGTATTTTATGTATAACTACCAGCCAATGTTACTTTCACATCCATACAGTAATCGCCGAGAGTATATCAACGGTCAAAATGCAACAAGTACTGTGTATCAGATATAGTACTTTTCCATGTCAGAAGAATTTCTCTATCCTTACCGTGGACATGGCCACCCATTTCTAGATATATATTCACAAATGACATTGCTATATGTAATTGGAAATACGCAGTGTACTCAGCATATACAAAACATTAACTGTTATATACTGTAGTACTTTTCTTCTATAGTTCTACAGATTGGTATTCAGAATTCTGCATTGATAATCATGGAAGCATGCCATCCTCTGTTAGACATTCTGTTTGGAACCATGTATAGTAGGTCATTTATCGATGATAATTGCAAGCAATTTCCACCATATTACTCTGTGTTCTGTAACGATTAAGACTAGAATCAATGCACCCACATAGTTGTAATCCGGGTATGTTAGCTACTGTTTGCCTCCACAGAATTATTGCATTACATACACACCAACCCAGTAGTCCTGAGGTACTTGCTCGCTGTACATTCCATCCAAATACACTTCCTCAACTGTTTAACCACCAAATATATCAGTAATTTTGATCGAAACCTGGCTGCTTCGTCAAAGCGAATAAAGTGATTAGTGGATTATAACCCTGGAAACAATTCATAGCATCATTGCGTTTAATACCAGTTATTGTTTGGAATAGAATTTGGATACTCGTTATTTAGCTACTGGTAATTGGATACACACTATGCTGTACCATCATATCAAGACATTTGGAAAGAGTCATATAGTTGGCAGTTTATAATGAAATAATTGCTAGTATCCAAGGAACCCTTGAATGTTCACGGGCATTTAATATTTGGGAACAGTGCACACAGTATGTAGTATCATTAATATCACTCAACAGTAACTGCTACCAGTGCAACAATAACTTAGAGTCAGTATTATATCCTTCAGAAGTATGTCCTGTACAGTTTTCCAACATATACATGATATATTATCAATGCAGTTACAACTAGAAAAGATCAACAGATAAAATATCTGCTGATCTACATTGCTAAGAACACAAAGGAAAGTGGTGGCGGGACTTGAAGAAAATCGTATCAAGTTATTTGCAACAACAGAAAGTGGTAGCCGAACTTTTAAAGGACTGGGATCAAATCATGATAAATATTAAAAAAGGATAGTTGAACAAATAGGGAATGGTATCAAATATTATGAATATGAAATAAAGGGGTAGTAGAACTTGAAGGTAACAGAATCAAATATTATGAATATAACGAAAACCGCAGTTGACTTAAAAGAAATGGTATCAAGTCATCGTAAAGGGTAGTGGAACGGAACTTTCTGGAATGGTATCAATCATCCACATCGAGATCGTTTAGCAGGTTGCGAGTATCCGCTGGAATTCATCTTGTGTTTTCCTGCTGTATCCGAACTGATTGAAAAGTGATCGAGATTCATAGCAGGTTGAAACCATGCCATAAACGCCGGCGTGACGGGGACCTTGATGCGACCCTGTGTTCTAGTAAGCAGCATTTGGCCGCCATTGCTGTTACTCTTATTCTGGCCACCATTGGTGCTCTTATTCTGGCCACCATTGCTGCTTCTATTCTGGCCACCATTGCTGCTCTTATTCTGGCTGCCATTGCTACTCTTATTCTGGCTGCCATTGCTTTTGCTCTTATTCTGGCTGCTATTGCTGCTCTTATTCTGGCTGCTCTTGGGGTTGTTGTTCATGTCATTTTTATTCTTGACATTGGTATTGTCGTTATCACTCTTGCTAGGTTTCATCCTGTTTTTCATCACCATCTCCCAGGCAATTTTCCTTCTCTTGGCTTCCACATTTGCTTGGTGCTCCTGATCCAGGCAGCGTTTTGTTCCTGGCGAAAGTACGACCTTAGGAACATTTCCCTTTGCAGGCGGCTTTGGAGAGGGAAATATATCCTTGTCAGATATAATTTCTTGGAGAGGTGTTCACTTCATCCGTTGTTTCGAGAAGGGAAGAGGAACTGGAGAATAATTAGGAGGTTCCAAGTCGTCATCTGGTGTCTTTCTCTGTTTCATCGGTACTTTGAATGCCCACAGAAGCTTTTGTTGATGTACATCGTTAACAGGAGTGTACGGGGCCATATGTGGAGTAGGCAAGATTCCTCCTGGACCAGACCTCTGAGTTGTCCTCATCTGGCTCAGGGTATCCTGTGGGGATAAGCTGAAAATCAAAGGCTGGCTTCTGATAGATTGTGGTGCATAGTATTCTGGCTATCACCTTATTAGTACATAGATAGAACTAACTCATCTGGAACTAGGAGCATACATTGTTTCCCTCTATATTATCCATGATATCATAATCTGATTCCCTATTTCCATTCAGGTCTGCAATCCGGGAACCAGCCAAGGGATCAATATCGGGACCTTCTTCTGGAAAAAAGGAATACTTTCGCTCCTGCTGCTGAGCAACCGGTCTGGATGTAGGAGGTATATATGGATCATATTTTACTGGAGATGATTCGGGGTTGTCATCAATTATGATAGGTGAGGGATAATGAGTTGATTCTCTCATTAGGGATAGAGACATGATTAATCCTCTTGTGGGAGATCGAGGTCTGGTTGATTCTCTGCCATGTTGATTTTGCTGCATAAGAGGACGAGTGGATCCTCTCATTGGGGATCGAGGTCTGGTGGACCCTCTTGTTGGGGATCGAAAATGATTGGATCCTCTGCCACGATGATTATCCGGAGTACAAGGGTTATTCGGTTCTTTTGTTGCGGATTGAGGTCTGGCTGATCCTCTGTTATATTGATTTTCCTGGGGACGAGGACGATTCGATTCTCTAGTCGGGGATCGTGGTTGGGTTGATCCTCTCGTTGGAGATCGAGGTCTAGTTGATCCTCTGCCATGTTGATTGTCTTGGGGATGAGGACAATTCGATTCTCTAGTCGGGGATCGAGGTCGGGTTGATCCTCTCGTTGGAGATCGAGGTCTGGTTGATCCTCTGCCATGTTGATTGTCCTGGGGACGAGGACGATTCGATTCTCTAGTTGGGGATCAAGGTCGGGTTGATCCTCTTGTTGGAGATCGAGGTCTGGTCGATCATCTGCCATGTTGATTGTCCTGGGTACAAGGAAGATTTGATTCTCTAGTCGGGGATCGAGGTCGGGTTGATTCTCTCGTTGGAAATTGAGGTCTGGTTGATTCTCTGCAATGTTCGTTTTCCTGGGGACGAGGACGATTTGCTTATCTTGTTGGAGATCGAGAACGATTGGGTCCTCTCGCTGGGGATCATAAATTATTGGCTGGATGCTAACCATCGGGCTCATTCATAGGGCTCTGGGACAAACGCCTGGGAGTTTCTCTGTTCTGGCGTCCACGGTGGCATCCACGATCTTCGTTTAATACAATCATTAGGTTTCGTATTATATGCAAGTTCAGATGTGCTTTAACTAACCCTTGCCCTCACTGCTCTCCTCATCGTCTGAGTCCAATGTTGTGATGTGGTTTTTTGTTCTAACTTGCAGGAACCAGAGGGCTCCCCAATTTTGTTGGCATCGTTTTAAAAGAGGGAAAGCCTCTTTCAAATGCTTTGAAGCTCTCGCCTTTTTCATAACCGATTTTTGAGCCCAGGTCAGAGTCTCCCCATTACGGTCCTTTGCATCCAGTCTGTGAATAATGAACACCCTTCTAGTTTCCTTCTGTAAATCAATTAGCTTCCAAACAATATTAACCAACTAATATAATTGCAAACAAGTTAACTGAATGCCAATAACTGTAGAGAGGATTGACTCTTCACGAACAAGAAATAGCACTACACTGTCAAATGTGATGTGTAAAAAGAAACACGAAAAAGGAGGTACTTATTTGTTTACCTTCATTCTGTTGTATTGTCGTTTTGTCAACTCCAATGTCTCCACAGCCTGACATTTGCTTATTTCACCATTCTTTCCCTTCGGCTTTGGAATATCGCCTTGGGCATCCTTATCTCCTGAAGACTGAAGATACATTGGAGACTTGTAGTAAAAATTTATAAAGTGGAATAGACTGTAGTGTAGTTTTTTGCTAAATAGTGGGGTTGATTGAAAGGGTTGAAAGAATATAGTCAGATTGAATGTGTGTTGGATGGCTGTAGAGCTTGCCAGTTCGGGGCCCTACGTTCATACATGGAAACCTGCTACTAAGCAATCAGGTACTTACACCAGGGTGGCGTGCGGTACATATAACAGCTTAAAATTTGAAGTGTGACAATAGTCAACACCCCACCAAAAAAAAAGTTTCAGTCAACTATTCTTAAGATATTGTGTATACATGAACTAACAACTACACTTTGATATATGGCACTATGAAATACTATGGACCTGCATGTGGACTAGATAACTATAGTACACTGGCAATATGGCACTGGGTGCTATGGTCTATCTTCCAAGTGTACTCAACTACATGCACTCGACTTCAAGCTCCCAGATATGCCTGAATCCATACTCAGGTACACACGACTCTGTGCTCCCAAATACGCTCGACTCCATGCACTCGACTCCATACTTCCAATTGTACATTGTACACTCCCAAGTGTACTACATGCTTCCAGATCCAGCCTGCTTCAAAAACTCAAATTTGACTGTCACTCGAGTGTAGCCCTATAGATTGGTGGTCTGAGATGAGAGTGCGATTATTTAGATGGCACCATGTAAACCATTTAGCATCAAATGCTATTTAATTAGACTGTAATTGATGGAGTTGATATGGGGTGGTGGATAGTCACGGGAAGCTTATGTGCTGTACATAGTGCAGCCTATAGTGAATTTTCACTTTTGCTGATGTGCACGAATACAAGATCCACCACGACAATAGAGATAAATTTTGAATGAAGAGGGAGTGATAATAGGTCATCAGAGATGATTCTATGAAGTTTTCTCAGAAAAATATTTGTTGTGTAGTGAAAGATGCAGATCTTACCATTTCTTGTTGTATGGGAGAAAAAAGTCAGGTGCTCTTTTGCCCTGTGTAACTGCGCCCCAAATACCCTTGTACCCTAATATGCCGCCACCAGGCCAAACACTTCTCAGAGTATTAGTCCGACAAGTCTAGTCTTGAACCGCTACTGGCATAGCATAAGCAATCTGAGACTTCCGACAAGTCAACCATACATACCATCATAAACCTATCCAAAGAGCCATCTTGCAAATGACGAGAAAATCTGGGAATGAGAGCCCCTATTCACAGCCACCCTTACAATTAACTGCCCTAGAGTTTCACCGCTATGTATGCCGCTAACTACACATTTGCTTTTGTTCCCAGAATTTGTCGTCGCTCACAAGCTCACACCGCAAATCGCACACTGCTCACTGGTACCACCCCTTCTATCTGACAACATCTGAGATGAAATGCATTATCAGCCTGACAGAAACCAAACAAAATAGAGAACCAAAACTATTCGGTGACAAAGTGCGTTGGTATTGCAATTCATTCTACAGTAGTCTTGAACTGCTGCTAGCTACGCAACCGGTCGAGCTGCTTAGGAACACTATGTGATACTTTGGCGCCATCCCTTTGGTATCTATGTTGATACGCTTTCCTCAGCTTCCACTCCCAGAGCCTGAAGATGGACCATAAGTAAAAGGTAATCATTATTCACTCAATAACAATCGACAATGCTAATATGCTCGAGTACCAGTGGCTGCTATAGCAAAATAGACAGTAATTTCGCCATGATTTTAGTTCACTACACTCATGCCTAGGAGTGTCTTACAAATGAATCCAACAATCATGATCCCACCATCTTTTGATGAACACTGCAGTTCATTTGTGGGACTCCAGCAATGTTGCTTAATATGGCCACCAACAAATTGGTCAATTGGTAGGACACTGGCGAAAGATGGTGGTGGTGGCCGATGTTGTGGGGAAGGAAGTAGGTGATATGGTGTATGATCTACTGGGTCCATTGCGTAGAACTATGTTGATTGAAATGTCAGATTTAACCATACAGCTACCTCACGGCCAAATGTCTATATACTATTCAAATTAAGCGCCAAAGAGAAACGGTCATGATTATTGGTATGCTAAGAAAAAGGACATCGGTGTATGGTATACATTTGATATCCAGATTATTGTGGTATGTACTGATTGGATACGTAGCATGTACAGCTCTATTGTTACAATTTCGGGAAACTATTTACAACTCTGCGGATCAAAATACAATACTTGCTGTCCTGATGATTGTCTCTCATCCTTGACGAGTCTCACATCTTCAAGAACCGCTTAGGACACATCTCTATGGCTTGTCAAGGATTGGATGCAGAGAATACCTGGGTTTGTCAGGAACACCCTTTGTTAATAGAGCAACTAGTATGCTTAAATACTCAAATCTGTCTATTGGCTAATGGCTGTATTATATGATTAGAAAAGGCGCTTGGGGGTGAGTTGATTAACACCCTGGGCAGCCCAATGTGTTCAGGGCATTTTGAAAAAGTATATGATGCGACAACATATGAAGTGCAAGTACTTGATGAAAAGCCTATCATCAGATTGTGGAAGTGAGGATAGGTTTATTAGAATTAATTTGGTTTATTGCGTTGCTAAAAATATCGGAGAATGTAGAATGGGTAGAGTTTGAATGTAGGAAATAGAGCCGGCATAGCAGGCAGCATATTTTCCAAGCATGGTCCTCTATTACTATTTATCTGTGATCTTCAAATAACCACAATTCCCAATGAATGGGCGTAGTTTAAGCGTTTAATGATTTTTTTGGCATTGATTGGAAAGGCTGACCATTGAAATTAAGCTTCTTCAAGTAATATATCTTTACAATGTTTCTAATCTTGTCAATAGAGTAGCTTAGTTGTGCTACCAGTAAATTATACTCCTTCTACACTGCTCTTCCAATGCCTAAAGTGGCCTAACCAAGCTCGAATACAAAGAATTGTTATTCCAAATGTAGTTATAGTATTCACCATTTTTTCTGTGAAGCATGAAAACACGATGCCCCGTCACTCTACCTAGATGCTGTTGTATAAGCTTGATACTGCCAATCATGCCAATCAAAGAAACAAGTTCCAAAACATATAACACAGCACCAAGTAGTACCTCTTAATATCTCCATCTGAAAAGTCCGAGAATGAATCAATAGCATTCACCTTGAACCCATCTTGGTAGCTGCTGTTGACCTTGAGTGACTCAACTGTGTTCTGTAACTCAGTAATCTGCTTCAGAGCATTTTTGAGGTGAAGTGTTGCATTGACAAGATCATCAGCAGTACGGTCAAGGTTCATCTTAAGGCAATTGAAGGTCTGCTTCGCAACCGGAGAAAGAACTTGGGAAGTCCTGGTCCGCCTTGACTTGGGGAATCCACCATTTGCAACGTTGACAGCTGCATGTTTTTTGTTGAGCGTCATCTGAGTTGAACGTAGTGATTTGGCTCGGTTGACCGGACGAGTATCAGAGGAAGGAAGAGAAGTAATCATCTTATGAACATCTGTCAGGGTTCGATTGTTGGTTGGAGTACAGCGACCTTATTGACAGAAACTTCAAGGGCACGTTCGATATGATGCTGTTGGATAGTTGGGTATCTAGCATTGCCACATTTGCCATGAACGTTGCCAACACGATGGGTAGCGTTGGGTTCTTCATTATCGTACGCTTGATGACTGGAACGAGAGGAATAAATACCATTGCATGACAAAGAGGGATTGGCAGACATCTGTAAGTTAATATTAGCCACATATGGCTCATAGCAAGTAATTAAAGTATTACATTGAGGTATAAAGTGTTTCTTCGGTTATGAAACGGTGATAGTTAAAACCAGACGGTGTCTTCGAATTGCAATGTTGAAGATGTGGTTTGGAATGTCGAGGAAGGGCTAGTACGGGGGTTTGTTTATTTGTAATCATATTGCATTCAGCCACTTGCGGCCATGGCATATTCCTAACATATTTCCTCCCCACTTCTTTCATAACACAAGGAAACAAAAGGAAAGTTGCAAGCCCACTTCCCCAAAAAAACAAATGAAAACCACTAAAAAACAATATTAACTTTTACACCCCCATCGGCAAAAGTGCTCATCGCCTATAGGTTGCGTTACGCACACACACAGTCTACAGTCATCTATAGTAGATTCATAGAAATGTCCGCATGGGCCTATGGAACTATATACGGCTGGCGACCGGAGATAGACCTATACCTGTCTTTACTGCCTGGCTGTTATACCGGTACTGTACACAGTATCACTGAGTCCGCTGGAGAGCCCGCTGGCGCATAAGAGCCTGCTTGATCGGCTTCTTGATAGAGCCACGCTTGAGAGCCGCGCTTGAGAGAGCCGCGCTTCGGGAGGAATAGAGTTTTCCAAGGGAAGCTTTCGGCCGATGGAAAACTCTGACTTTGTGGAAGCATTGGCTAATAGAAGGCTCTAGGTCTGTGGAAGCTTTGGCTAATAGAAGGCTCTAAGTCTGTGGAAGCTGTGATGCTAACGTTGACATAGCCAACCTACTTGTCTAAGTGCTTCTGGTACTATGATCACCATCACTGACACCACCACGATTGCCATCATCACCATCAGCCATGGACCAAATGCGCGTACATACGCCCACAATCGGTGGGAAGCAGGCAGCAGATTCCGCTGGAAAATCTGAGTCGGAGATCTGCTCTCCCCAAGATCCAATTGTCAACCTTTCCTGCAGAATCTAAGGCTGCAATTGTCAACACCATGACCATGTGGCATCGTGAGATCTTGTCGTGGTGGCTGCACTAAAGATAAGGTTCAGACTATGATATCGACCGATATCATGATTTCGGCCCCCATATGCCGCCCAGGACCCGTCACCTGCCACACTCTGCATGGCACACACTACACACCACCCGCCAAACACTGCCTGCCACACGCCACCTGCCTCAATCCTCCTGGTGCCTGGCACCTGCAACTCAAAAAGTCTCTGGATCGAGCACGCAGAAGCATACATGGGAGTATATAGTCAAGTGAGATGGGAGTGTCTTGCTTGTTGAGAGTGTACTAGGGATCGTAGAGCCAGTAGGCTGGGAGTATGCCATTGAATGCAATTGGGAGGGTACTTTGGAGTGTACTTTGGAGCGTACTTCGTGATGAGAACAAAAGAGAAAGAACGAAGAAGCTCAATTGTCTATCGTACAGAGAGAGAAGAAGATAGATATATTTAAAGAAAGAGATCATCTCAAGCACGAAGAACAAACCACTAAGTGCGAAGCATCATGAGAAAGGCAGTACCCAGGCCCGAGGCTCACAGGGTGATAGGCACTACACTAAGCCCGAGGCTGGCAGGGAGATAGGCTCTGTACCAAGTTTGCTAAAGTTATTACTCGTCATAGTTCTGGTAGCTTTCGGGGAAATTCCCTTAGTCAACACTTCGGAGCGTACTTCGGAGTGTGCAATGATGTGCTTTGGCATCTTGGTTTCAAGTTTGTTGTATGCAGCATGATGTATAGTATCAAGCACACATAATCGCATGCATATCATAGTAACCTAGTCAACGCGCCGGTGCATAGGACCTCATAGTGCCACGTGTCAAATATGCTATGGTTTACCGTCCCAGAAACAGCTTCTCTATGAGCTGCGCGTTGCGCATGGTCATTTTTCCCGGTGCCCCCATTGCTCAACTCCTCATACTTTGAGTTCTCCGCCTCCTCCACCACTCCACCAACTCTGCTGATATCTATATAGAAATGAAAATCCAACAGTGCCTGCATACATTCTCCTTTTGCAGAAACAAGTGACATTGGTATCTGGATCTTTTTCATCTTCAACTCTTTTTCAACCCCCTTTCAGAAATCCCTCTGCTCTTGTTTCCATCTTTTATACCACATAATCAAACAGTCTCAAGTTTGATACTCATGTCCACACCACTAGTAGTATTTCATATCCTCCCTCTTTCCAATCTGCCTTAGGTACATCACCATCAACCCAAACCCGGTCTTTAGCTGATAAGATCTTGCTGCAATTAATTTTCGAGCCTTGATCTGTAAGTTGCTAGAAATGTGATGTCTATTCTAAGTAGGTTGTGATTTATATACACCCTCGTTGAGCCATACAGAGCCTCACAGAGCTGTACATGTGACTTGAGCTGTACTGATGTACACCCTACATTATTGCTGCACTATTTCCTCCTCTTTTAGCCAAATTATATTGATAGCTGTACTTTGACAAAGAGTAAGGTTCCTTGGAATATCTACTTCATTATCTTCTAAACACCAGTACAACTTCATGCAATACTTACAAATGATACCAGCTTTGCGAGATCGGGGGCGTCTGGGGTCCCATCAGAATGAGCTTCTCGAAGAATACACCAATGGACCAGAACTGGAGTACCTGTCTTCGACAATTTCGTGATTGTACACCTTCATTGCGAGTTGTTGTTCGAAGGAGAGAGAATGAGTGATGTTGCATGCTGTAAATCCCTAGTAGCGTACACGGTGTAGTGTAAACTTGCCAACTTTAGTCGGAGGAACAATTTTGTTGAAGACAGAAAACATACACCCCACTCAAACACCCACGTTTAGATATGCGAAAGCCATGGTGTTTTGGCTGGGCCCGCGGGCTGGCTTACATATTTGATACATGATGCTGCGTATTTTAGAGTCGTTTGTAATGACTGGATATTATGCTCATTCGTTAGGGAAAATACAACTGGCCACTTTTGCCTGTGAAATCGAATCTATGCAAAACATATATAATGGACACTCACGATTGATGGTTGTGAAGAGTGTCAGAGCATGCCACTTGTCCCGCGGGATTTCCAAAGAAAGCCTGCGCTAAGCTGGGCTGCCTGGGTTTGACATCAGAAAGCTGTGGCCGGTTTAGGAGCGGTAAAGCCTGCCTGGGTGAGCTTCTTTTGAATATTGACCATACTTCTCACAACATACAGTTCTCGTTAGGTCAACACTCTCACACATGATGGCAGCCAGACGTCCGCGCGTGCACGTGGAGATAGTTGAATCAGATTCTCAAGATGAGCTACCACCCCAAAGAAAGGAAAAGAAGTGTATATTCCTGTGTGACTGTCCCCGTCATGAAGATCGGCCTTGGGTTGTACCAAGGTCAACCTATTATCAACACCAGCGAGAGCAGGCTCGTCTGGCTGCAGAGGCCGCAAGACAATTGGAAAACCAGGAGAGCAACAGTGACAACCAGAGCAACAGTGACAGTGACAGTGATTACGAAAACGATGCTGCTATCGCTCACCGCCGGGAATTCTTTCCACCTCTTCCTCAACGCAATCCTGCTAGAGAACAACAACTACCTCCTCCAGCCCCTGATTGTCTGCAGCATCCAAGAGACAGACTAGCACCACGAAATCCTCCACGCTTGTCTTCACCACCGAATGTTCCACGTCAACGTTGATGATCTACTTGTTCGCTAGATGAACTGGATAATGATCCATATGAGGATGGCATGTTTGACATTCCTTTGCCTCAAGAAGATATAGACAGGCAGGATGGTGAACCGTATTCATCTCCAACCCCATATTCAGATCCAACACCAGATCACATTCCAGACCATGATCCAGATAATAATCCAGACATAAACCCAGACAATAATCCAGACCATAATCCAGATCCAACGCCAGACCGAGATCCAGATCCAATACCAGATCCAACACCAGATCCAACACCAGATCCAATGCCAGACCGAGATCCAGATCCAACACCAGACCCAACACCAGATCCAATGCCAGACCCAACACCAGATCCAACACCAGACCCAACACCAGACCCAACACCAGTCCAAGATCCAGACCCAAGTCCTGAACCAGAAGAGCGACAGTCGCCAATCCCATGCTGATCACCGACACACATGCCCGATCCAACGCCAGATCCCAAGCCAAATCGATCACCTATACCTAACGATGATGTGGATATTGAGGCACTTGCAGAGTTTTTTGTTACCTTCGATATGGATGATTTAAACAAGATCTGCGGTATATTTCAATATTGCATGCGTTGCCCAAGCAATAATACTTACAAGTTCTATTTAGAAACAAGAGTGCCCGCGATGACTAGGCTTGGAATTCTCCTTTTAAAATGGAAATCCATATCGTCCATATCAATCGAGGCATTTAGGTTGCTACGGACTATATTGGCATTTGCTCAGATTGATATTCCGTCATATTCAACTATAGTCCAGTCTCTTGAGAGAATAGTTGGCATAAAGCCAAGGATAATTGATTGCTGCCCGCAATCCCATATGTGTTTTTCCGGGCGGCATCGGTTCCTTTCTTACTGCTGGTGCGGGGCTGCAAGGTAGAAGCGCCCAGAGCCTGAGGATGATCCAGATAGGCTACCACTTGCAATCGAGGAGGAGATGGAAGGGGAATACAAGGAGTATATGGCAATGGATTTTACAAATCAACAGCGACAACGAAACCGCGAAACCCCTAGGCACCCAGTTAAATATTGCATATACATTTCATTAATACCTCGACTTCTCCTGCAATATACAAATCCAGCGAGAGCAAATACTCTCAAAAACTACAAGCAAGAGAGGATTGAGAGCAGGGTAGATAGTAACGAAGAAGTAACTACCGACTTCTGGACAGGTACTCTGTTTCATTAATACCTAGTGTTAGCAACGGTTCTGGGTTACCCGGCTGCAGTCCTGGTTTGGAACCGGACCGGATGGTCCGGTCCAGGTTGTTACCCGGAAAACAGGGGTCCCCAATGCGTTTGGGGACGGGTTCGAACTGAACTGCGGTTCCATTTTACGGTTCCTACAACTTTCGCTCCAATTAAGTATTTGAGTTTTGATCGTATCATGACATGGTCAATACGTAAATTGTTCAGCTTTAGCCGCTCTTTCACCTCCTGCATTCAAATTTGCAATCCGACTGATATTCGTTGAATGGTTGTGAAATAATGGGTAAATTTAAGCGAAATTGGCGGGTTTTCGACCGTGACTCAACGAATACTTGACGGATCGCAAATCTGACAGCGGGAGGTGAAAGAGCGACTAAAACTGCACAATCTACGTATTGATCATGTTGTGATACGATCAGAACTCAAATACTTAATTGGAGCAAGAAATGTTGACTTTTGAGGAGCGGGTTTTGTGTGGAAACCCGTTGCAACGGTTCAGTTCCGGGTTGGAACCGGACCTGGAACCGACCCGGGAATTTGGACCCGGTGCTATCACTATCAATCCCTGGCCGATAATAATATCCTCCAAGGAGATGGAGATGTTGGGTTACAGTTATCCATCGATGGTACAAACATCCTGAAAGAGAGAAGCATACATTCAGTCACGCCAATTCTCCTACTCCTATTGAACTTGCCTCTGGAGGAGAGGGTTATTAGAGAAAACTTCATACTATCCATGATTATACCAGGACCTAAGGAGCCTAACGACTGCAATACGTTTCTTCAACCGCTTTTAGGTTAACCTCCAGATCATAACGTTGACCTTGATAATGCTAATCAGACCAGGTGAGGTCAGTGTTTTGAAAAGAGGCGTCGGAAATGCATATGATGGAGATACCGACGAGGTATTCACGTTGCATGCGTCTATTGTACAAGCCATAGGGGACCAGAAAGCACTACAAAAGGTTCTCAAACTTAAAGGCCCTGGCGCAAAAGCTGGTTGCCGTATCTGCCCAATTCAAGGACAGGTGAGTTGACCCTTCATACTTGGAAGTTAACTCTAATATATGTCTGGAATATTCGTCAAAAATATTACTATACCCTGGATAATTTAGATCCACGACACATACAACTTCGAAGGAATTTTAGACTTGAGATTGAAAACCTGTGTCAAATCGTCCCCCCACCCAGGCAGGCGATGATGGATGCAGGGGTGTCTGGATCTTCACCTCTCCTCGACATTAAATTGCTTCACTTCTGTCGTGCGTCGCCATACTGGATGATGCATCTCATTGAAGGCATCATAAAGATTCTATACAAACTATGGCGGGGAAGATTCGATTTTGATTCTGAACCAGAACTGGACATTGGTGATTATGTTTTGTCTGAACAAGAATGGGCTCTGATCAGAAGGGAGATGAGAGACTCACGAAGCCACCCCCCAGAAGCTTTAGGCCGGGCACCACATGATATTCACTCGATATACTTTGTATTCAGAGCTGTCAAATGGTTTAACTGGTTATTATTATATGTGCAACCTTTGCTTTTGGGCCGACTACCAGACGGGTATTTGGATAATGTAGGGCATCTCCTTACCGCATACAGGTTAATGTGCAAATACAACCTGACCAATGACGAGATCTTAACAAATGAAGCGGAATTAGCTACGTTTGTCAATGGATTTGAAGATCTTTAACGCTTCATCAATGATAATGTATGGCATTTAAAAGTGATGACGAGTAATATACATGGTCTATTACATGTTGGCCAGCAAATCAGGGATAATGAGCCAATATTTACATCATGGGAGCTGCCACTTGAAAGATACCTTGGGATCATCAAGCCTGGTGCAAAATCAAAAGTGTACATCACTGTGAGCCTTGCGAATGAGACCCACAAGGAGGAACTTTTAAACCATGTTCGGTTTGCTCACTCACACTTCCGGCTTGAGGAAATTCGGGGTAGAGGAGATCGCAAACTCAGACCTCCAGAAATCGGTCACCAGGTTGAAAACGGATGGTTCTTGCCTGGTGTTTCCACAGTCCACCTTAATCGTACAAACCAACAACTCCAAAATATGCTACTGGTGCAACTTCGAGTGTTAGAGCTTCCATTACACCTACCTCCTTCGGTAACCCGCTATGGCCGGTATCAAATCCAGGGTGGTCATCTGATAGGTTCCACCATATCCCAACTTCCGGGGCGTGTCAACAGAGCATCCCACTATATTACCTATCTTCTTGAATCAGATGATGAAATTATATGCCATTATTTCGGTTTTGTGCAATTCTACTTCCTTTTAGATCCGGAAGGAGATCTACCAGCTCGTGATGATGATGACCCCCTTGATCCTTTTGAGCCTGGCTTGCATCTGGCGTTTGTGAAAAACTGGAGAGTGCAGTTGGAGTTACCAACTGGGTATCGTTTTGTAAGAGACAGTCAATGGGAGGTAATTGACATTCGAGCAATTCAGGCGAGTATTGGGACAGTTGTCTCCAATGGTATACGGTGGATTTTGATGGATGCGGACCTGGAGAACAATCCGGCTGTGATTTTCAATGCAGTATTATAGATGATGTGAAGGTTTCAGATGGACGAAGGTGGGTTGTAGTTTGAAGTTTGTCTTTTCGATTGTTATTGGTTAATATTTATCAGTGGTTGTACTGTGCTTTGTTGTGTTTAACAAGACTGAGTGGTCGCTGCTGGAAGAGGACAACATTGATTTGTTGAGCGTTGACTTGTATCACTGTTAAGAGGTTGATTTAAGGTGCATTGGGGCAGGGGTATCACACATCAGTCATCCCGTCACCCTTAGGTGGTTGCAACACTGTATTTTCAGTATCAAACAAATTCGGTCGATCGGTTGTTCCCTTCGAATCATCAGGAAGGAAGGAAGGATTCCATCAGAGCCATCTGATGATTGACGTCATCATGAACATGACCACTGCTACAACCACTGCTTTGCCGCGATGTGGTACTATAACAGATATTCCGCAGAAGTACAGCTAAGTTCTGAGCATCCGGATCGTAGTTGCAGCTTACAGCACTCAGAAAACAAATGTCTGAGTGACTGAACCATCTCCTTCGGACTACAGCACCGACAATTATGTCTAACACCATCAAGTCGACAGCCTCAAAAGCACCTCCCGACAATGCTCTGTTCCAATTGAAAATATTTAATTACTAGCATTAAGATATATAACTTACCATCAATTGAGATCCTCATCCAGCAATCAACACCAGATCCTACTCTCTCCTTTTGACTGCACCTAGTCAATGACCTCAAGATCCCACTATCGACAAGTAGAATATGCAATTCTCTGGAATCCTCTCTCTCTACAACCTAAAATTGATGTTCCTCAGATCTCCAAGAGTTTCCGAGAAGTACTTTCACCTACAATCTCCGCTCTGTAGTGAGACTAAGTCAAGTCAATAGCATCGAGCCTTCAAATAAATATTCCTTAGGCTCTACATCTGGATATAACTTCCATCCCACGTCTCTATTGTTCACCGGATATTCACAGCCTCGGGAGCTTCTGTATCTATCGACTTGTATTTATTAGACCTCTAGTTTTCAAAGTATCATATTGCAGTTTGGAACATATCCAGCGTCACCCCACATACTGGCTAAGCTCATTTTCTTCAACAATGTAGTCCATAGTGTTAGCATAGTTCTGTTGATTGCCGATTACCTGGATGAATGGAGGATAGAAATAGTAGTTGCCACAGCATGCACAAGAAGCAAGTCTACACAATTCCAAGGAAGGCAAATAACTGATTAGTTAGCTGTACAGCTAGCTGCTAAAGTGGGCCGGTATAGCTGCATATACATGATTAGCTATAGGGTAATAGTGTGCTAATTGAGCTTGAGAGTGCTGAGCATGGAGAGGATTGATCTAGACATATACATGTTAAATTGAACTTTGCTCATATAGAAACCAAATTGTTGTTACAGAAGATTCAAATTTATTGTTGAACTTCAGTTACAGTGCATGCTCCAACTGGCATGTAGCCTTTTCAGCAGTACAACGTGATGTAAAAATCCGACATCAATCTTAAAATTAAATTCCATCATTCAACTTTTTGCTCTTTAAAACCTCAATTCAATCTGAAACTCCTGGCGTTACAATGCATCTCGACACGCTGTTTGAAATTAACCAAGTTTGAGAAAAAGGCTACGAGTTGTTATACTTTATCCAAGTCAAAAATGAGGACCGGAGCAGCCGCCGAACACTCTGCAGCATTGACATACGGGATACAATCGCCGGTCGTAGCATCGTCATTAATTGCAACGTAGTCTGTGGAACAAGGGCTGATCATGTGGTGAACAGTAACTTCGCCGATGTTGGCAGCTTCACTGGTATTGGCAGCTATATTGATGGTGGCATTGGAGTTCTCATTTCTGTTCTTATTCAAGAGCTCATATTTAAGCTGACTAAGTTGAACTTTATGTCCAAGAACATTGTTTCTGGCCTCCAGCTCAGCTTTTTCGTCAAGCACAAGAGCAATCGCCATATCCATTATCTTGATTTCATCGAGCGGATCCTGGATCATGTGGTGTAGACGGCGGTAGGGATGAAAATGGTTCGATTATGATCATAGATCGTTATCCACTACCACTTGCAATAACGACAAATTCGAGACTCAGATTGAAATATTACACTATTGGTAGACATGATTCAAAAGTAATTAGTTGAAAGTCTTGAAGAGAGATACACTGAAGTTGAGCAAGGCGAAACCAAGCTCAAAAATTGAAGTTGTGAGAATGTTGTAATTTGGAGATAAAGTTCTAGCTCTAGTTCTGGGCAGTGCACCAAGAAGACAACCGGTGTCACATTATCACCACATGGCAAAGCTCATACTAACTCTAACATCAGCAAAAAACATTTCTGTCTGGGCGGACTGGCTGCGTCAGAGTGGAGGCGCTCCGTCAGAGCCGTTGGAGACACTCCGGTGGCGGATTACTCCGCGCCCGGCGCCAATACCATGCGTCACAATCCATATCGCCCTCCGATCGCCATTTCGCCGTTTCTTCTCGCTCTGTCGGTCTCCTATTTCAAACAAACACTCTGGCGTTGTGGCCAACTGTGACCATACGTCGGAATGGGTTCATTGTGTACACGCTTCCATCGGGATTGCAATGCATAAGAATCAACGCAATTGCACGGATTCACGAAATCTCGCAAAGAGCGAGTGAGACCAAAAGTTGGGAAACATAGAGTGTGTATTTTCGTTGTATGACAAGATGAGATGAAAATGAGATGCTGTCTGTCTATCTACCCCGGGGTCTCCCGAATATATACTCCGCGTTGCTCATTCCACCTATGTTACCTCTGTATCTCCGTACACCCACTGTCGCTCCTTAACGATATACTTGAGGGCCGTGATCGAGCTAAATTGGAGATGCACTTGGAGGCCGAGATTGAGTGAACTGAGAGATGCACTTGGAGGCCATGATCGATCAAGTTTGGAAATGCACTGGGAGGCCGAGGTCGAGTGAACTCAGAAATGCACTTTGAGGCCGTGATCGAGCGAGTTTGGAGATGAAATTGGAGGCCGAGATCGAGTCAACTGAGAGCTGCACTTGGAGGCTGTGATCGATCGAGTTTGGAGATGCACTTGGAGGACACGATCGATCGAGTTTGGAGATGCACTTGGACGCCGTGATCGATCGAGTTTAGAGATGCACTGGGAGGCCGAGGTCGAGGGAACTCAGAGATGCACTTGGAGGCCGTGATCGGTCGAGTTTGGAGATGCACTGGGAGGCCAAGGTCGAATGAACTCAGAGATGCACTTTGAGGCCGTGATCGAGTGAGTTTGGAGATGCAATTGGAGGCCAAGATCGAGTCAACTGAGAGCTGCACTTGGAGGCCGAGATCGAGCGAGTTTGGAGATGCACTTCGAGGCCGAGATCGAGTGAACTCAGAGATGCACTCTGAGGCTGTGACCGAGCGAGTTTGGAGATGCACTTGCAGGCTATGATCGAGCGAGATTGGAGAAGTACTTGGAGGCGGTTGATTTGGAGGGAGGCGCGACGGCAGCTGGACTGTCAATCTTGGGATGATGCTGTACTTGGTGTATGCTGTGCTCAGTGTTAACTCATGATTATGGCATGGAGAGATAGAGAGGGATGACTTAACTTCGTGTTCTTAGGTGATGGTAGAGTTGAGCACAAGAAAGAGAGAGATTAGAGGAGATGGGGGAAATCATCATGAGAAACTGGGACTTGAGAGAATTTCGTGTGCCAGTCAATTGACCATCCCTGATACGGCAGGTACGATTCCCGATCCGGCGGGTAATATCACTGATACGGGGTCTTCTAAACCCAATCAGGCAAGTCGTATTCCTGATTTCTCATAGCCGCTCGTATTCTCCATATCGTTCTCATCTTCATCCCCCATCTCCCTCTTTCTTGTCCCCAACTCTACCATCATCGCAAGAACAAAAAGTTAAGTCATCCCTCTCTATCTCTCCATGCCATAATCATGAGTTAACACCGAGTACAGCATACACCTAAGATTATCTGTCATCCCTTCCTTCTCACGATTTCGAGTTGACCCCTGAATGTAGCTTCAGCTTCCGGCGTACCTCCCTACCGATCCACCGCCACCAGCCAGTTCTCCATTAGAGCTTCAAAGGTGAAGTCACCTTGTCACATTGCCACTGTTTTGAGTTAACTAACTGATGAATGGAGTCTCAGCACCTGGCGCACCTCCCACCGACCGCCTCCAGATCGACCACCTCCAAGTACTCCTCCAATCTCGCTCGATCGTAGCCTGCTACAAGTGCATCTCCAAACTCACTCGATCACGGCCTCCAAGTGCATCTCCAAACTCGCTCAATCATGGCCTCCCAGTGCATCTCCAAACTCGATCAATCACGACCTCCAAGTGCAGCTCTCAGTTCACTCGATCTCGGCCTCCAAGTGCATCTCCAAACTCCCTCGATCATGGCCTCCAAGTGCAGCTCTCAGTTCACTCGATCACGGTCTCCAAGTGCATCTCCAAACTCGCTCGATCACGGCCTCCAAGTGCAGCTCTCAGTTCACTCGATCTCAGCCTCCAAGTGAATCTCCAAACTCCCTCGATCACGACCTCCAAGTGCAGCTCTCAGTTCACTCGATCTCGGCCTCCAAGTGAATCTCCAAACTCCCTCGATCACGGCCTCCAAGTGCAGCTCCCAGTTCACTCGATCTAGGCCTCCAAGTGCATCTCCAAACTCGCTCGATCACGGCCTTCCATTGTATCTCTGAGTTTACTCAATCTCGGTCTCCAATTGCATCTCCAAACTCGCTCGATCATGGCATCAAAGTGCATCTCTGAGTTCACTCGACCTCGGCCTCCAAGTCCATCTCCAAACTTACTCGGTCATGGCCTCCCAGTGCATCTCTGAGTTCACGCAATCTCGATCTCCTATTACATCTCCAAACTCACTCGATCATGGCCTCGGAGTGTATCTCTGAGTTGTAGATTGGTAGCTATATAGATAAATAGATACATAGATGAGAATACAACCTGAATACATCAGTTTTAAAAATCGTTGCACGATTAGTAGTAGCTATGAGTTCCAGGCGCACCAGCAGCGTTCCCAAAGAAGATGTTGTTTTTCCCAGAATGCTCTACAGTGATTCGAGGTGCTCCCAGACTCTCACAGGTTTGTCGCTGGCACTTCTAGGTACTCTGCTACGCAACGCGACAGGCAGCGTGTGATTCTCCGTCAGAGGGTATGAGGTTCCGTCAGAGCCGCCAGAGCCGTCCGGAACACCTGGGTATTTCAGATGGAAACCAGGGTTGTTGCTGATGTAACACCAGCATTGCTGGCACTCGGGTAGGGCTGAAAACGGGCGTTGGGTTTGCAAGATCTAAACACAACTCACAAACAAGGTACGCTGGAGAAGAAGTCAACATTATAACAAAGAATACCGAGGGAAAGGTGGCAACTTAAGCTGAGAAGAGATGTGTAAGGTCAAAGTAGTGCTCAGAAGCTCCTGCCGCGACTGGTTTTAGTGCTGACACCGGCAGAGTGACTCTCAACTGCAGTTATGTAGAACGCCTTGAAAACAGATAGATTATGACGGAAATCGATTATCTAGTGCTAGTGAAACATCCTTTAAAGCCTGAAGCCTATCTTCACCATCGCTACCGGGTAGTTTGAAAATCATGTAACACCACTGACGTCATGGGGACCTTAAATGCAGTGGACACTCGCGGTGGCCGAGAATAATGCTGTGCTGCGCAGGTCATGTTAATAACTCTGTGATTCAGAGTGGCAAGCATGTAAGATAGCATACCGTTAATAGACAATTGCTCGCGCATTACATTGACATAGCACTGTTGTCTATGGAGTGCTATTCATCAGCAACAACCCTCGTTTCCGTCTGAAACACCTGGGTGTTCCGGACGGCTCTAACGGCTCTGACGGAACCTCGTACCCTCTGATGGAGAATTACACGCTGCCTGTCGCCCATGCGACGGGTCGCGTTGCATAGCAGAGTACCTGGGAGCGCCAGCGACAAACCTGTGAGCGTCTGGGAGCACCTCGAATCACTGTAGAGCATTCTGGGAAAAACCACATCTTCTTTGGGAGCGCTGCTGGTGCGCCTGGAACTCATAGCTACTACTAATCGTGCAACGATTTTTAAAACTGATGTATTCAGGTTGTATTCTCATCTATGTATCTATTTATCTATATAGCTACCAATCTACAACTCAGAGATACACTCCGAGGCCATGATCGAGCGAGTTTGGAGATGTAATTGGAGATCGAGATTGAGTGAACTCAGAAATGCACTGGGAGGCCGTGACTGAGTGAGTTTGGAGATGGACTTGGAGGCCAAGGTCTAGTGAACTCAGAGATGCACTTTGAGGCCATGATCGAGCGAGTTTGGAGATGCAATTGGAGACCGAGATTGAGTAAACTCAGAGATACAATGGGAGGCCGTGATCGAGTGAGTTTGGAGATGCACTTGGAGACCTAGATCGAGTGAACTGAGAGCTGCACTTGGAGGTCGTGATCGAGGGAGTTTGGAGATTCACTTGGAGGCCGAGATCGAGTGAACTGAGAGCTGCACTTGGAGGCCGTGATCGAGCGAGTTTGGAGATGCACTTGGAGACCGAGATCGAGTGAACTGAGAGCTGCACTTGGAGGCCGTAATCGAGGAAGTTTGGAGATGCACTTGGAGGCCGAGATCGAGTGAACTGAGAGCTGCACTTGGAGGCCGTAATTGATCGAGTTTGGAGATGCACTGGGAGGCCATGATCGAGCGAGTTTGGAGATGCACTTGGAGGCCGTGATCGAGCGAGTTTGGAGATGCACTTGTAGCAGGCTATGATCGAACGAGATTGGAGGAGTACTTGGAGGTGGTCGATCTGGAGGCGGTCGGTGGGAGGCGTGCCAGGTGCTGAGACTCCATTCGTCAGGTAGTTAACTTAAAACCGTGGCAATGTGACAAGGTGACTTCACCTTTGAAGCTCTTATGGAGAACTGGCTGGTGGCGGTGGATCGGTAGGGAGGTACACTGGAAGCTGAAGCTACATTCAGGGGTCAACTCGAAATCGTGGGAAGGAAGGGACTACAGACAATCTTAGGTGTATGCTGTACTCGGTGTTAACTTATGATTATGGCATGGAGAGATAGAGAGGGATGACTTAACTTTGTGTTCTTGCGATGATCATAGAGTTGTGGACAAGAAAGAGGGAGATGGGGGATGAAGATGAGAACGATATGGAGAATACGAGCGGCTATGAGAAATCAGGAGTACAACTTGCCTGATTGGGTTTAGAAGACCCCATATCGGTGATATTACCCGCCGGATCGGGAATCGTACCTGCCGTATCAGGGATGGTCAATTCATTGGCACACGAAATTCTCTGAAGTCCCAGTTTCTCATGATGATTTCCCCCATCTCCTCTAATCTCTCTCTTTCTTGTGCTCAACTCTACCATCACCTAAGAACACGAAGTTAAGTCATCCCTCTCTATCTCTCCATGCCATAATCATGAGTTAACACTGAGCACAGCATACACCAAGTACAGCATCATCCCAAGATTGACAGTCCAGCTGCCATCGCGCCTCTCTCCAAATCAACCGCCTCCAAGTACTCCTCCAATCTCGCTCGATCATAGCCTGCAAGTGCATCTCCAAACTCGCTCGGTCACAGCCTCAGAGTGCATCTCTGAGTTCACTCGATCTCGGCCTCCAAGTGCATCTCCAAACTCGCTGGATCTCGGCCTCCAAGTGCAGCTCTCAGTTCACTCAATCTTGGCGTCCAATTGCATCTCCAAACTCACTCGATCACGGCCTCAAAGTGCGTCTCTGAGTTCACTCGACCTTGGCCTCCCAGTGCATCTCCAAACTCGATCGATCACGGCCTCCAAGTGCATCTCCAAACTTGATCGATCACGGCCTCCAAGTGCAGCTCTCAGTTGACTCGATCTCGGCCTCCAATTTCATCTCCAAACTCGCTCGATCACAGCCTCAACGTGCATCTCTGAGTTCACTCGGCCTCGGCCTCCCAGTGCATCTCCAAACTCGATCGATCACGGCCTCCAAGTGCATCTCTCAGTTCACTGAATCTCGGCCTCCAAGTGCATCTCCAAACTAGCTCGATCACAGCCCTCAAGTATATCGTTAAGGAGCGACTGTGGGTGTACGGAGATACAGAGGTAACGGAGGTGGAATGAGCGATGCGGAGTATATATTTGGGAGACCCCGGGGTAGATAGATGGACAGCATCTCATTTTCATCTCATCTTGTCATACAACGAAAATACACACTCTATGTTTCCCAACTTTTGGTCTCACTCGCTCTTTACGAGATTTCGTGAATCCGCGCAATTGCGTTGATCCTTATGCATTGCAATCCCGATGCAAGCGTATACACAATAAACCCTTTCTGACAGATGGTCAGAGTTGGCCACAACGCCAGAGTGTCTGTTCAAAATAGGAGACCGACAGAGCGAGAGGAAACGGCGAAACGGCGATCGGAGGGCGATATGCAACTCGCCGCGTGGTATTCACGCCAGGCGCGGAGTAATCCGCCACCGGCGTGTCTCTGACGGCTCTGACAGAGCGCATCCACTCTGACGCAGCCAGTCCGCCCAGACAGAAATGTTTTGTGCTGATGTACTGTATTCATCTGTCGCGAGCATTGCAAGTATTGTGACCTACATTGTGTCTAGCACACCGCTTGGGCAACAGTAGCTCCGGCAACAGCTCTAGCAGTGGATCCAACAGCAATTTATGTTACTCTATAATTTCTTCCGCCTTGCACCCACTACCGCAGCTTCTAAATCCTCACACCGTTTATGATAGAAAACTGCTCAACCTAACGTCGCGTCCGGCAGCCGGTGGATTCAGATGGAGAGGGATGGAGGGTAGGCAATTTGGTCTTGTATTTGTCTACGTAGAATGAGCTATTGGTGGTGAAAAATTGCATCACTTTTGGATATCTGCCATCATACATTGGCTTCCCAAGATATCAAAGCCATCCCTATTGTTGATGATTTGGATTTTATATCTGTATCCTTCCAGACTAGGTCTATTAATCGCCACAAGGTTAGGGTGTACTATGCATTCAAGCGAGGGCCTCTGTATCACCTCAGTGGTGCTGCGTAGAATTGATATCCATTCTAACTAAGTCTTATATGATGAAGGTATAAACAATTTGATCTCAGTTAATATTATTTGCAGCATAGAAAGGTTAGGACCAACAATCATGAACCAAAATTGATTGGACGTCTGTCGTATTAGTGATGCAGGTAATTCGTAAAAAGCTTTTTCAGAGTATCTGTGAGGTTTACTAGATGTGCATATACTAGTATTCGAGAAGGATCAATGATGCCAAGCATTTACCGCCAACCAAGTACAATTCACCAACTTGACTAGGTATTCAATATCACTCACATACCACTGCTTCACCACTGCTGTTTTACCAATGCATTTCGAGCCGCCTGATCTATTACATGCTTTGCACTTTGTTTACCTCTTTTCAATTCTATATATGTCCAAAGAGTTCTCCTAAACACCTTTCGAATCTGTCTGTAAAAGTCGACTTTGTTCGACATCCAGCCTCAACTGTCTCGCCAAACAACAGAGAAATATCGGAGTCCATTTAAATACTTGTGCAGTTTCTAGCTTGTACAGTGGCCTCTGCATCTTGAGCTTCACATCACGATTATTGATTGTTAAGGGAACAATTATCTACCAGGCACAAGAAGTAGTTGAAAAGGACTCCAGATGTTGTTACCTACTGTCTAACAGTTGATTCTTCAGTCTAGTTTACCATAACCTATTTGTTACATCGGATGATAAGCATCCTCGAATTCGGATGTGTCTTTATTATGTTCAATGCTTCAGTTCTCTTGTCGTTATTCTCTTCAGCACGCACAATATTTAATTACGTATGGACCATATTTCAAATACATGTCATAACGAATGCTATTGCAGGAAACTCTTGTTCTAATAGGGTATCTACTTTTATAGGAATGATGGTTACGATCCTAACAATTATCTGGGACGCTGTTTCAACATTTCCTACAGCGGCCCAAACCACGACACCTCTCCAGTTGCTGGAAACAACAATGGTGGGGTTCACTGTACATCTACACAGATACTATCCATTATAATAGTACATCAACAATACTAACATTCTTTAGACTGCATGATAGCGTCTTCCGTCTTTACAACTACTACGTATATTGAATGTCATATTGTAGTATGTGCAAGGAATTCTATATTCTCTATTTGTTGCTTTGTTTTCAGTCCAACAAAGGTGCAATTTGAGATTATTGAGGGTGTATACTGATTGTTCAATAGGTAATTTGGGTTCCGACATTGATAAGTTTCTTAAATAGTACACAATTAATGGTTCCAGGAATCGGTTACCGACACATTTCTTTAGCAATTGAGAAGAATTGCAGAGCATTATTGAATGCTTTTCGGTTACATGCAATGGACTCGGTGCTAAAAGTAAACAGATATTCTATATGTCTGGGGCTAGCAAGTCAATTTTAGGAGGATACAAATGGGAATTATTATGTAAGTTAACACCAGATAGTGTTTCAGTGTTTGTATTAACAAGGCCAAAGAATCGATATAACAGATCACAGATTGTCTCGATTTTCTAACTTCGTGGGGCTTGTGCACTTCAATTTATTGAATTTGCAGTGACAGTCAGTATTGCAGAAAATATACGGACGACAATTGATTACACCAAATACACACATGACTATGGACTTAAGGAAACTATACTGACGACAAGGCTTTCACATATTACACGGATTGTGTAGACGAATGAAAAAACTCCAGACACAGATTATAATTAAAAATATTGGTCTCGGTACAAAACTAGAGACTCAAACCATGGAATTCAGTGCAGATAAGTACCCAGATTTCAAATTCCCGGCCTTTGAAGATTGACTAACTATGGATATAACGGATTCATGAATTTAATTTTGTCTTACTAATTGGAACTTTGAATTGAAGCTGAAGATTTTGTTGATAGTTTAGTTGATAATTCAATCTTGCATCTATAAAAACAATGAGTTTTGATAATTTCAGTTGATATTATCATATACTACAAGTAATAGTTTTGTGTGGGAACCTACATTCTATTCTACTAGTCATAATTGTTCGTACCAATTATCCGTTCAAAAAATTCCCTGCCAAGAAGTTACCCTGTATGATTCTTGGACCAATACTGTACTGTAACCATGTCGTCACTGAATTGAAGATGTTATTTTGTTGTCTGATCGCCTGCATGGTTTCTGACTTTTATGTTCAATTTCTACATACTAGCTGGAGATTTTCTACCAGGTTGTCTAAGATATTCACAATGGATACCAGATACAATTCAGTTGGGTGCTAGCAATAATTTGGGCTACTATCAGATATCCTCTTAACTGCTGGCTGCCTATCTTGTCCGAACTCCTGACATATCTGCAGCAGTACTGAATCATATCTCTTCTTCCGCTGAATATTATTAATACATATCTCGGACAGTATTCTCGTCGCTGCAAAATATGATTTCCATTGTTGCTATGTACCATTTTCGATTTCGTAGTTAAAGATTATCCTGGATTTCAAGTATACTACTCTAGACTTCCTGATATAATATTCAGTGTTTGCAATGTACTATCTCCAACATGATATGCGACCGTTGTCATTTTAACTTAGCACTTTCTTGATGACATCTACACATCTTTATGCATGACCCCAAACAGCTTATTGAAGGTAGCATTACACCATTATAACGGCTACCAATTTCAGTGATGTCTGGCATTGAATACCATTTCTAAGATAGTCAGACATCCTACCAGTGACTGCTTGTAAGACACATTTTTACAGATTTCCAACGGATATCTTCATTGTTCCATTGCATCAGGTCCCATACCGTTTTGTCGTTATTATCAACGCTTCCCGCAGATTGAATACGTTGGCCTGTTGTTGTGTGTACGGAGGCTGGCAATAACTATTTCACTTTGGTTGATCATTTTTCTGGTTTTTCTAAACATAAACGTTGGGTAAATATTATTAATGATCTGTTTTCGGAGCATTAATTACCTTGATTTCAGAAATAGTACAATGCGGTCACCGGCTCATCAATACTGACATTCGTGCAATAAATAGCTGTATACCACATCTTAACTAGAGTGCTTCTGTGTGTAAGATGCATTGAATGATAGTTGACGAGCAATGGCAAACTGATACAACGGAAAGAAATCAAGGCATTAACTGTACTGTGATCTGCAATTGTGCACTTTGTGAGGTTGAATATTTTGTTTCATTCACTGCTATTAAAGTCGCAAATACCAACTGATGTTTCGTTAGTTAAAAGGGATCGTGTAAGGTGCGATGTAGCGCTATTTGACACTTTCCCCAGTGGCTAATCATTGTGGTTCTGCTGAATATGTATAGGGAACGTGGGATTATTTATATGAAGTAAACTCTCTGGTTCAGCACGGTATATACACAGTTTGTTTGCATTTTCTATAGATATTTATAGGATGGTCTTCATGCGGGATGTTTTTGAGTTTCGCAAAATTCTTTATCTGAAACACCTGAATACGTACAGTTTGTGCATGGAAAATGGGATAGAGAGGGTAGCTAACGTGTAGATTCAGTTGCTTTTTTAATATGTCCGGTGGTATGTTTTTGTTAGGAATTACAGTAGAGTGGATGTACGCTGAAAAAGAAGAATATGTCATGTTGTCATGGAAAAGATGAATCATTTCTGTCTATTGTCGGTCTTGAAGTTTCCTATCGTCATGTTGACAGAGAGAACGTGGCCGGCAGGTACAGGCGTACAGTACTGGCAGCTGCCACCGAATGCTCGGGTAAAGGATGCGAACAACATGGGATTTAGTCCAAAACTGAGTAGTTATTACCTGCCTACCGGAAATCCAGTCAACGGAATACAGCAGTAGAATGCGCAATGAAAGGTCAGTTTTGGTGTATGGTAGCCTTTGGTAAAATAGTAGTTGAATGGAGAAAATTCAAGATGGATACATAAGATTTCTTTCTCTACCACATTGAACTTTTAATCACCGGTTTCAATGTGCCGATCATTTTACTTATGGCAAGTTAAAAATCCACGGTGAAAGCCCATACTATAAATTCTATGGTATGACCTCCATAGGGTCAGGTGCGGGGGGCGGCGGCGGTGGGGTTTATATCCGTTCTTTCCTCCTCCTTCTTCTTTTCCTTTCTTTCCTTCTTTTCAGTTCTGTTATATCTCTCAACTCTCAATTCTCAACGTTTACTTTCATTTGTCAGCGGGGACGCAGGGTAGCGGGGGGGGAGCTCCGCCATCTAGCCGGCTCGCCCGGAGGCGGAGGGGGTATAAGGTCCTGTCATACTCTAAGTAGAGTGCATACAGTATGAATAAAACAAAACAAAACAAATGTCAGAATGGGGTGGATGGTGACCTCCTCCTTCTTGGCTATATTGTCTTATTGGCTTGGTCTGAGGTAGGGGCGCAGGAACCCTCGCGTCACAGGCAGGCCATCGCCGTATCCTTATTAACATCGTACGTCAACCTCGACAACGACACAGTCAATTCGCGTTCTTCCGTTCGCGTGCAGCAGAGTTTGGGGGTCCCCAGATCACATAGGTAGGAGACTAATTCCAACGATGTACAATCCGGAGCGCGCCCCTGGGGTGGTTGGCTCCCTGCAAGATAATAGGACTTAATGTATGCGACGAATTCCCGTGAAATGGTACATACACTAGGTGTGCGGTGGGAATGAATAACCCCAACCCTCACCCTTAGCCCTATGCCCTACCAAACTAAACTAAACACCATGAATTCTTCGACCAGGAAAATCCCAAGTGTTCAGAACGATGCGAGACTTGCTCATTCCAAAAAACTTGTAAGTCAACATGATTGAGCTTGCTAAGCCGGCCGCCGGCTAGTTTACGAGCGCGGCCCAAACATAGCCCGTCTCTTCCATCAGTTATTGACACTAGTTGTTCAAAACCATTTTGAGGAACGAGCTTGCGATAAAAAACTCTAGGAATAAGATCACCTCAGGCTCTAGATAACGTTAGTGCTCGACGCCGTGTTGGTGGACTGTTGTCGAGACAAAAAATCTATACGGAGTTATCAAACCATGCTCATAGATGCTAGATAAATTGTTGCTTGCTATTATTTACCACCAAGTCAAAAAGTAAGCGTCCCTAATAATATTGTCATGAGTGAAACTATTGACATGCAATAGTATGAAAACTTTAAAATCAAAAGGCAATGTAGAAATGAAGAGCCTAAGATGGGAAGATGAGGTGTCGAAGAAGGGAGCGAAGTCAGGGAGAATAAGATGGCAATTTATGGGAATGATCTGGGGAGCTTTATGCCTAAAATTTTGTGCCCTGAGAGCGGCGAAAATGTCACAGAATCTGGAAACGTGCGTGCCTCAGCCTTTTCGCCGATCAGGCGCAGCCCTAATCGTTCTCCTGGGTCGTTAGCGCCAAGTCATCTTAACCTTCAAAACTATAAACACCCTTCTCTCCTCCTCTCCTCTTAGATTAACCCCTTCCGACATTCTACATCGGTATGTCTGCCCTTCGTCCTCACATTCCGACTTGATGAATCTTTTGCTAATTTCCTTCAGTCACAGACTACTGGAGCTGCGCACATGTTCTCTACAACCAAGATAAACAAGGATGGCATCCAAAGACCAGACATCCCAGAGATTGAAGGAAATTCTACATTCCCGAGTAGTAATAGCGGCAGTAACATATTTAGGCCGTTCAAAAGTACTGTTCCTCAATATATTTGGTGAATTTCATACAGGAATCAGCCAGTATATTCCGACCCTCAGTATATTCTTAAATAGGTAAGTAGCTATGAATTGCAGGGCTGTAGATTAATTATTTATCCACCACCGCTGCCGGGCTGGACTGGGTCGCTCCACCCCCCTCGACCGCTGGAACCGCTATAAGCACTTCAATAAACGTTCCGAGACGGCCGTGCACCGACCCTCGAGCGGCACCCAGCTCCAGCAACGCCAAACTTGCGGCCGAGATCTAGCCCGTACCTCCAACTAGTATCAGTACCACTCACCGGCCCCAGGCTCCAATAGTATCTGACGCCGTATTGGTGAACCGTTCTCGAAAGCAAGCAGTGCAGAATTTTCAAACAACGCTTACAGAGCAAGCTTCCGAGTTACGATAAACTCAGGGAGCGCGGTCGATTACCGGCCTGCTCTCGTTCCCGGGTTACCGAAATTAAAGTTGTCGTGGATTCAGACTGCTGGCATGGTGATACACGATGCGGTTGTAGGGTTGATGGGCGATGTAGAGATGAAAAGTGATGGCGCGTCGAAGAGAAAGGGGGAGAGTTAGAGAGAAAGATATTAATTTATAGGAATGTGTTGGGCAGGATTAGTTCTTTACAACTAGCCTTACTAACTTGGGTGCGGATGGACCCGAAGGACCAGACAACCTGAGGATACAGAGGACTGTCTCGCAGATACCGGAGAGCACGACTATCCAAAATGCCACCAGGTTACTTGCGGAACCTGAAGTGCCCAGCCGCGGGTTAATAGTGATACAGTACCTGCATAAGTAGATGCACCAGGCTTTCTACGAGGTCGACATGACTCGAGGGTGTCTAGTCATCGTGTACATATAACCTGCATGCAGTACCTTGACAACGGGTGCCGCGGTGTCTAACTTCACACCGGTGTACTTAGGTTGTTTGGCTTACCGGAACTAGGTGTAATTCACACCTACGAAATAAGTAGTAGCGAGAATGTGTGGGTGCCTGACTCCAAGAGGACGAGAAGACAAAATACGGCTGAACGATCTTCACACAGTGTTCCTTAGGATCTAGATGGGGGAAGATCCCATGCAGGGTGAACTTTGGCGAGGGTGGTGAGCAGCGGGCAGAGTGCAATCGGGGGAAGGGTGAACGGGAGAGAGGGGGGTGGGGAAGTATGAGCCAGCGGGTGCAAATGAGTAGAGTGTAAATGTAGGAAGTGGATGCGTAGGAACGTGGGTTAGGTTGTCATATATTATATTACAACTTTCCAAAATAACCTCTGCCGTCTCAAAGGTTGTATCCTAAATATTGCACTGAGAATACGCAGGTACGAATATTTTAGCACCTTCAGACCACAGTTACCAGTGCATGCAGGTAGTGATAGCACATATCGGTGTTGGTGGGAGAGCTCAATTGAGCCAAATAACTAACGATGAATGATTAGAAATCGGTCAGCCCGTATCCTATATCACAGCTAAAGTTTAGTCCCCCGAGATCCCGTCGTCTGGACCTTCTCCTTTTGTCCAGACAAGCTACATCCGTCTGGATACAAAGCTTATTACATCCTACACCAGTCAAAATCCATTGAAATGCCACGTATAACCCTGCAGAAGACCCCATTCGGACTCTGTTACAAGTGTACCTTTGCCTTATCTACCTACATACCTCCCAGTACAACCCTGTTAACTATGGCCATGTTACTGTTTTCAAAAAGTCAAAATCTATGAGTCAGACCACCTCATCCACCTCTTTATATCTTCCACCCCTCTCCTCCCCACAACACTAAAACACTATGACACCACTCACCACCATCCTAAAAGTCTGCGTTTTCTCCGGCTCGCGCCCAGGCATCAACCCCGCCTTCATCTCTTCCGCCAGCTCACTAGCGCACATACTACACAAAAAATCCTGGGGCCTTATCTACGGCGGCGGCACAGCCGGGCTAATGGGTGCATGCGCGAAGACACTACACCAGCTCGGTGGCGATGTGCATGGGATCCGCGTGAAAGCTTTGATCCAGGCCGAAGGCGATGATTGTGGGCGGAGTACTGTCTGCGAGAGTATGCATGAGCGGAAGGCGGTTATGGCCAGGGAGAGTAATGCATTTGTTGCGTTGCCAGGCGGGTTTGGGACGCTGGATGAGTTGGTGGAGATTATTACTTGGGTATGTGTGCTTATGAGCCCTCACCCCCACCCAGGGAGAGATGATGGTTGATGAGGGGAACAGAGTCAGATTGGGATGCATAATAAACCCATTGTGGTTTTCAATGTAGAGGGGTTCTTTGATGCGTTTCTTGGGATGGTAGAGGGGTTTGTGGAGCAAGGGTTTGTGGAGGAGGGGATGAGGGGGATTGTTAAGGAGGTCAAGACGGCAGAAGAAGTTGTAAAGGCGATTGAGGAGTACACGCCGCCAGAAGGGAGGATGAAGTTGGAGTGGGGGCAGGAAAAATAAGATGTGGAGAATGAGAAATGAAACGTGCGGATTGTCTTTCCGAACAACTAACTCTCGCACTACGCAGTCAACTTTAACGGCTCCTCTCAGTTCAAGAACGTTGTTTGAACATCAATAAATTCATGGTTACGATGTGGAGACCAACCGGAAGGCTTGAAAGCTGCTGAATTGAGTCTGTTGAGTGAACCCGCATGCAGCCCAACAAAGTGCTCACAGTTCTCTTAACAGATATACAGCATTTCCATCGCATCTTCCTCTTGCCTGCGGGTTTTCTGCGGAGAATCACCCCCACAGTGTTGCAAACCTGCTGGTTTACTGTCAACTGGGTGGATCCGTCTTTTTGCAGTTGACGCAGGGTGCATAGATTATCACCGTGGATACGCTACAGCCATTTACCTAGTTTCCGAACTTGCTAGGTTTCAATACGAGCCCAAGATTTCAAGGCAAATAGAATTGTTATATAAGATATGCAAGCTGCACGACCGACCAAAAAAGACCGATCCTACAGTATTCTCCCTAACAATGAAAATCGTGACTTACACTAACATGCGTAGTATCCTGCAGCACCGAACCGGACTTTAGGGTCTGCAGATCCATAGTTCTTAGGGCTCCCGGCGGCAGGTCAATCGTGGGTCTCAAATTCACACCTTCACCGTTTCCTTGTCGATACTGTGATCGATGCTGTGAAGCAGTAGGTGCATTGTAGATTATGTACCTACCACCCATGTGCGTTACGGTGGACTCCATCAAGATAGTATAACCGAATTCAAGAATTCGCTTTCTATTTGGGGCCCGCAACCCACGGACAAGCCCGGGCCTTCGGCGGCTAGATCAGGTAGATCGGCACGACAATGCCAAAAATAACTCATCGCACTAAATTCCTGTACCACACTTAATCCCTTCCTATGAAGCATAGTTGGCTAGAGCTCTTCCTATTGGTGCAGCTGTGAGACAGCAGTAGTCCCGCGCTTGTGTTGGATTGATGGTGTAAAATCGCCTGAGAAGATAACTTGTGCAGCGTATCGGCTTGATCCCAGACATTGGCGGAGATTTGCCAATGTACCAACACTACCTCGACAAGTGCCCATGATCTCCACTGTGGTCGGATCCAGCCCAAGAAAATCAGAAGGCATGAAATCCATTTATAGCAGTCTTCCGGCGTCCAATCAAAAGAAGATATGTACTCTCTGTATGATCTTACGGTTTATCCGGAAGCTACAACGTAGGGATGACAGGCTGAATCACATCCAGGTTTAAGGCTTCCTACACTATTCATTAGCTCAGGTTCTCGTATTAACCATCCCTTTAACCCTTTCTAAGGCAAGGTTCAGGCTAACCGCGACTAGCCCAAGGGCCTGCCGTTGTGAAACTTGAAGACCTAGAAAGGGCACTTGTACTGTATCGTGTCAGATTTCCTACAAAACTACACCCTCGGTTGGAGAACGATGTACTCGTACAAGCGCTTGACATTTACCATGTCTATTTGGCGAGTCTATACTTTTAGCTCCCTCGCGGGCTGTCCTACCGCTAGGCGGGGGTCCGTCTAAACGTTCGCTCGTGGTGCAGCCGTCAGAGGCTGTGCATTGTACAGGAACGATCTATACACTGCGCGAGTTGACGTCTGTAGTCCATAGCGCAGGATTGCCTCCCTTCACATGGTGCCCATACTGAGGTTTTGGAGGTGTAAAGGAACAGGTGAAGGTCAAATGCCCACGGGGCAAGGGCAAGTGAAAGGAAGGAGGAAGGAAGGAAGGAAGGAAGGAAGGAAAGATAGTTGATTAGCGGTTTGACAATGAACTGCGATGCTACCGGAAAAGGAACTGCGAGTGACTGCAAATGACCCGTGCTTAATAAACGCGCTAACGGCTAACCGAAACGCGTCACGTCAACCCGTCATAATACAACAACTACAATGCCGCCTTTGAAACGCCATCCGAACGAACTTCTCATCCGCTTTCGCCGCGAGCTCAATGGCACAAAGTACAAGTTTAAGCCTCCTCAACCACCTATGCTTCCCCGCCACAGAATCGACGACCTCGAGCCTACCCTAAACATTCGCCTCTACACGGTTATACGTTTAACCCGCTTGTACTTAGCGTACCGCTGACACCCCGTAGATCCTAGGAGAACAGACCACCTATCCGCACCACCTTATCACCCTCCGAAAACTCCCTTCTTCAGTCTTACTTGCGACGTCTGGCCTCCCGGTTCACTTCTCATCCCCAACATATTTCAGCCATCTCGATCTCCCCGCCGCAGAAATCACCTACTGGTCCCTCTCCCCCTCCCTCCAACTAACAATCGCACATACAACGCAACATCGAGCGCCAGAACACTCTCATGATCTACAGCTTGCCTACACCGCATGGCAAAACTCTTGTTCGCAGCCGCTACAGGTGTTGGCATGGAGTCAGCGCTATTGGTCTCCGAGGTTGCGAGCCGACTTTCCACCAGACGAGTTGCCGATTATGTTTGAATTCCGTGCTGGCGGACAGAGTGTACAGACAGAGAGTATCATCCCAATGGCGGAAGAAGGGATAAATGTGTGTTTTGCAGGCGTGGCAGTTGGGGAGGAGTCGACGGTTAAGATGCTCCACGCAGGCGTATTATACTTGTACGAACCCTGTGCTGGATCGCTTCCTGCACTCCCGGACACCGCAGCATGGCGGACTTTACGACCAGGAAGCGACATTACCGTCGCCTACGATCCCACCGATACCGGTGTCGTCACCTCTCCCCGAGTCCGGACCTGCGATCTACGAGTTCTCGCGAAACAGTTTCTTGGAGTGTGCCATAAGATTCCAGAGCTCAAGGACGGGAAACAACCCGTCTTTTCGGGGTTGCGATGCGTCCTCGTCCCCACCAAGCGGGTTGCGCGGACCAAGCCCGGTGCATTTGGGGTGCACGCAAAGACCTTGATCGCGTTTGGCGCCGCAGAGATGGTAACGGACATGTATCATCTCTTGGTGTTTTCGCTGCAGCTGCCATGTCCGGGAAGACATCCGAGGGTGCAGGTTGCTATTGCCAAAGCTTATGGAGGACTACAAGGAAGAGAGGCATTCACGATAGCGCTCAGAAAATGTGGGATCTACGTTGCCGCGCAGGGACACGATTGTGAGAAGGGATGTTCAAACGACGAGGTGGGAGTGAGGAAGACTTTTGAACTTGGCGCCACTGGGCTGAACGAGATTAGGTGTGAGGGGCTGGGAATCACGATTGAAGGGTGGGGCGGTGAGATTGCGAGGGCGCCTGGAGAGCAGGAAGCGGCGAGAAGGGTTTGGGAGGTGGAGAGAACCATTGAAAGAATGAGGATGGGTGTGTCATTTCCGGATTAATCTCCGCTGCCGCGGTTCGGTTAAGAGGCGTTTGCTGCACGGTTTTGGTGTAAGGCGTTCTTGGCAGAGTGATACCAGAGTTTTAGATACTGTACCAAAAAACCCCCGTTTATTAATGCCGAATTAGTTCTGCATGAATGCTAGATTCTCTGTAAATGTACACATTGGTTCAACTTGTGGGGTATTTTGGAATTTGTAACAATCTAAATTGTATTGAATGCTGGATCAATGTTTCAGCAATGTAGCAGTAGTGACACATTGAAATGTTCCACTAATACTACATTGAATCTACATTGATCTCACATTTAGAACAATGCACATTGATGGAAATATGGCAGTCATACAACACTAGTCCTGAATGTATATATTTCTTGATGATCTCCACATATCTCTACATATACTACCTACTGCCTACCATATGCATCAGGTAGCTGCTGCCACTATTTTAACTGCAAAAAAAAATTCATAGCTGCTTATACTGAGATTTGAACCCATGCTCTTGAGTATAAGCACAGCTTTGTAACTACTACACCATGTGGTATATTGCTACTTTGTTTTGTTAGGGCTTTATGTAGGTACCCATGTTTATTACTCTTGCAGTAATGTGAGAATGCCACATTCATGCAAATATTCCATACTACTCAATTCACCAATATTACCCCATTCAAATGAATGTATAATTGTTTACAATGTCACATTTACTGGTATCCTGCATTACTGTGGTATTCTGAACTATTCCCCACTAATTGAAATGTTAAATTTAATAATATGCTACACTCACTGTACTCTAAAAGCCATGCTGTACTTGGGTAAATGTTGCACTGCAGTCACATCAATAAATAGGGGTTTTTTGGCATAGTAGTTAACAGCTTCGGGAAAGAAACAGCACATAGATGACTGAGAACTCTAGTGGAATATCTCCTCACTTGAATTGCAGAGATTATTGCCTGCCTCTCAGGTTTTGTAGTCTAACGGCCGCCTCTACTCTTGTCTCGGCTGGCTGCAGTAGCTTAAGCCGTCAATAAACTAGTCTGCTCCGTCCACAAAATCTTATTTCCACCTCACCTCCCACCATCCCATCCCCAACCTAATTCCACCAGGGAAACTACAGCACAAAATGGAGCCATAATTGATGATTTCTCATACTCAGTAAATTTCTTTCGTTCTTCTGCCTGGCTAATTCATTGATATTCTAGATCACGACCTGACTGATGAAGAGATGGATAAGTGATTATTATGATAGCCATGCTTGCAAATGGCGGGGAGGGCGAACTGTAGGTACTTTTCTATGCATACATCTTGCCTCACATCCTGGACGAACCCGGAGCAAGCACATTTCCTGCATGATTTTCGCCGCACTCAGGGCTTAAACCTACCCAACTCATCCCTATAAATTACTGTCTTCCTCTTCGTTCTTCTCTCAAATCTTCTTCGATACCCTATATTTATCATCTAATGCTATTTATTACATTACCTATTACCATGTTAACTATCTGCACGCACGACTACTTTGGAATTGCTGACGCTTGAACTTGCGAGTAATGAGGAAATATAGGAACGAGAGCAGGTCACGATCTTTAACAATCGGTAATCGATATCTGTGAGCGTGGTCTGACAACACCTTCCGTACAGTTTAATTGCGTCGACATCAATCTATCAACACGGCATCGAGCACTATTTATCCGGACCCTTCATCTGTGCACTCACCAGTCCGAGCGGCCCGGACAACCCGACAACGCCATCGCAGAAGAACTGTCTCCCTCAGGTCGGTACTGCCTTCGAGACGGTAAAAGCTCACCTTAAAATCTTAAAATAGCACTCAGCAACCAAAAAGCCATAAATGCAATAAAAGCATTACCATCAAAAAACGTGTTGTCCGTACCATAAAACGAGAATCAGCTTTTATGCCTATGGAACCCGACCCCTTCCCTTTCCTCACCATTGCCGGACCTCAATCCGAGTCATTTAAACCTTAGTACCAGCACCCAGATAAAATCGCGTTAGACCTCGTCAGTACTATAATCCTCTACAGAAATTTTAGCCATGCTAATAAAACATTCGAGTCCTAGCTATCACGTAGTCAGCGGGGATTCTATCGTGATTCTCATACTAGGTATCTACTTGAGGACGGCCTACGGTGGCAGATGGTATTCTTTGCTCTAGTCAGGGGGCCCTACAGGCGAGAGGTCTTCGGCTAGGTCTGGCGGGTGCTCGTTCTTTGCGGCTGGCTGGGGGCGGGGGCATTGTAGTGGAGTACCGAGGTAGTTCCTAGGCGATGTAGTCGACCTGGCGGTACCGCGTTCTTCCCTGAGGCCTAATGGTCTGCGCCGACCCCACCGACCACCCCGCTGACCGATCTCCTCCCCCACCCGGGACTGGTACCCTGTAATTTACACGATCTGCATTAGAGAGCTAGTTCCACTCCTCATAGTCTCGATCAGACGCTAAGGCAACGACCTGCGGAGCGCTTGTTGCCTTAGCAGTTAACTGAGACTATCCTCCTCCACATCTCTAAGATTGTGACTGATAAACCTTACTCCTCGGTTGTAGCGACGAGTATGGAAATCCCCGTCATCATCCTCCCTGACGGATCTGCATCTGGAAGACCGTCTTCTGTGTCGGTTGGTAGTTGAGTGCAACGGTCTATGACTGAAGGAAGTTAGCAAGGGTATCATCATATTAGAATGAGAGAAGGAAGGTATACCAGATAACTGGTGTAGAATATTGGTAGTGAAGTTTAGAGCAGAAGGAAGGGAAGAGAGGAGTATTTATAATGGTGAACTTACGCTAGCGACCCATGAATTTGAAGACGAGGAGATTAAGGCTGTGCCCGATTGGTGAAAAAGTACTCACCTTACCTTTCGCGTAGAGTGAGAAGGGTTCAGTTACTGGGTAGACATCATTCCGGGTCAGTATGAAGGCCAAGCACCGGGTTCGGGCACGTGACAGAAAGGCATCAAATTCTTGTACCGGTTTGTGCATTGTGCTTGTTATTCGAATGCGTTAGGCTACTTCCGAGCCTCATTTTATCCCCTGATATTGTTTATGAATCTTGAGAGGTACCTAGTAAGCATATCGAATCACACATGTACTATACAGTACAACACTCGAAGACAGGCTGGATGCCATCAGGTAGCTGGCAGCTCAAACATTGAAGAGACGAGCATAAAAACTTGCATTATATCCGGTTGGGCTTGTGTGTATCACACTTGCTCACGCACAACACTGCTCTAGATTTGTTCTCACTTTGTCCGCGTACTGGCCGAATCCTGTCAAGTGATATGACACCTGGCTCTTCTCGCCGTTCGTAGGAAGGAATACTGACATTTAGGCTGAGCCATAAGAGTTAACAGAACTTCCGGAGGTTCCCGGTCACTAACATCCCCCGTGGCGCAATTGGCTAGCGCGTCCGACTGTTAAGAAACATCTGTGCAATCGGGAGGTTGGTGGTTCAAGCCCACCCGGAGGAGTTACTTTTTACCGACCATAACCTGGACCAGTCTTTAGATCTAGAAACTGCGGAATGATACATGATTACAACGACAATGACACTACCCAAAACGTGCCAAGCACTATTAGTAAAAGCAGACTCACGAGCATGCCTGACGGTGAGAACAGCAATTGTATTCAGAGGTGGTGGTGGAGAAACACGCTGCCGGCTAAGGACTATGATCTGCCCGCATTCAGGCGCGCCCACTTGTTAACAGAGTCGGATTTGGACGGGTTTGAAAGAACAAGTACGACCAAATAGAGCATATTCCTGCCGTTATTCAGATGTATTATGAGTAATCTAGTGGATTGTTAGTAGTGGTGGTTGCGTTTTCCCTGGGTTTGGATTCGTTTCCTAGGCAAAAGCAACCCAAGTGGCCAGAACCCACGAACAAGACTATCCCCGGGGAATTGAAACCTTTAGGCGCCTCTATCAACCAAGGAAACTATAACTGCTGCATATTGCCCGGCATTACGTTTACGCCCAATCTCTGTGAGATTGACACAGCTGTACTACTTAAGTAGATATGCATGCCTTATTTACGCAACTGTACGTACTTCTCAACGAAACCCACCAAAAAATAAAGAGCCTATTCACCGGCGACAAAACAATAATCCCTTTCCTCCATATTATCTCCAGCACTATTAGTTAGTGTTGTGCACGAGACTCCCCGGGACCAAATTCACCGGCTAAATTTGACAGGACGTCTCGGGACGTCTCGTGCACAACACCAAGCACTATCTACTGGACTGGGCAGTGGGGCAGGGTTAGCGGAGAGAGCAAAGGACAGCAATGGTTTATAGAGTTCGCGTGCTTTATTGGCATGTGGAGGCACTTGGGACAAGACCTGCCGAACTCGTAGAGAGTTTCGACGGGAGGGTTGTTGTTTGGGCATTGGCAGCAGATGAGCCAGAATATAACCATTGTGGATGTATAGAGGTTGCTTTGAGATTTTAGGAGAATGGAATGACTGATAGGAGGGGAGGGTTCTTATAGTGATATGATACCTTGAGCCCCAGCCACCATGGTATTCGAAATGAAACAAAACAAGCCAAGGAAATGTTCAAGATCAACGTGTTTCACCTGTCGGTTCTTTGCATCCTAGGGTGTCGTTAAGGCAACATTGTTTCATTGCGATTGCGGGCTCGTGCGGCATAGCTGATGCCTGTATCAACTAGCTTGTGGCTTTAACCGCAACAAAGAGCCTGCTTGAATATGCTGTGTAGGCAGGATATGCGGGGGGATTGGAGGTGGATCTATGGGAACCTTGAGCCTGGCCAGTGCCCCGCGGTTCACCGCGCAGTTACGGCATGGGAGTTGGGGGATATCGAGATTTTCAGAGTACTTTTGGATGCGGAGCAGAGGTGGATACGGCTTGTTTACCGACATGTGAGGGAGCGGATCGCACGTGGCTTGTTCTGTGACATGTAGAGGTTGTGAGGGTAGTTTTGAGATGGGAAGCAGCGCCAGTATGAATTGGTTTGAGGCGGCTGCGAGAATTGGTTATGTGGAGGTTGTGAGGAGTTGAGGTGAGGAGCAGCAATGAATGTTGGCTCTGATCATAACCTGGTATATTTTGCGATGAGGAAGGACCACAATATAATTGTGAGGGTGCTCTTTGAATACCAGATCAGTGCGGAGAGGGTCATGGTGGATGTATAGATGGGGCTAACGGGTGTGCTTACGAGTTCACCAGCAAGATGATTCGCACAAAGACTGGTGCCCGAGTGCTATCGTATGATCGTCTTTCGAACTGCCCCTTTTGGCGTTGAGCGAGATTGCGTGCTTCCGAAATTGCGTCATTTCCCCGCACCCATTTCGGGCAAACGCAGGCGGCGCTAGAGTTGGTTGTGGTCGTCCTGATGCAGATCGACATGGGTGAAAATCTGGCAACGACCGTTAGCTCGATTCACGCATGCACAATTCTTGAGAGTGCATCGTCCTTGCCCGAATCGTATCGTCCAAGCGCACCATTAGGGTTCTTCGACATGCCGAGAGCCAGAGCAGACAAGCGTTTGCATAATAAGTAGATGACTAGATTTTGTCTTGCTTCTCTCCCTCAAATACTTCTTGTGTAGGAAGAACTCATCTGACAGCTAACCGACACAGAAGCAATCACCTTATTTGAGGTATCACCCGGACTAATGGGAGAATCATCTGCTAAATTTTACAATCTGAGAAAGAGTCTGGAGATCTCAACGTAGTGCTCCTCTCGCTATCGCCACTGTTCGAGGAGATAGAATAGTAACCTGTCTAGTTCCCCTCAAAGCAGTGTTCTCAAGTGGTCAGTTTGGGCATCGGTCTGCCTGATCTGTCGACATATCTATGTCAAGGTTGGCTTTCTGGATCCGACGGATCTGTGGATACCTGCAAGCAGTTTTCTAAGAGGCCCAGCCATAAATTCGGAAGTTTGACTCGACACGGCCAAGTCAGGCAGCCTGGCCGTTTATGAACACTCTCTGCAGGCCTGAAGGATTGTCTACTATATCAGACACAGCTAGTACTAATGGATATTACACAGTGGGCACTGCGGGGACCTTTCCCTTCTGCGACCTCTATCCGGAGAGTGGAAGTATCGCCGCACAATTTGATCGCGGTGTGTGCCCAGTCATTCTCTCTCTCTTTCCTACGAGTGGAGACGATGCACGATTGACAACCACAACACAACAAATGAAATGACATTGTCTCCAGATATCATGAATACTGCCTGGCACCTACAGATGTTTACATGGCAACCGACAGATATCTATGGGTTCCTGTAGATGCTGGTGGTAATTCCTAACAGACCTCACTGGCCTATGGTTCTCCTTTAGTCCGGCTCAAGGGCTCATCAACTTAGCCATTATATCCCCAGTACCAGACTGGCAAGCCTCCCAGACAGTTGGTTGCGGAAGGAGAGGTCCTAGACAACAAAGAATAGCAATCTGCCGAGGTGCGGTACTGTTTGGGAATGAGGGCGACTGTTTGGGCAGCGATTTGCAGTTGGAAGGAAGCGGAGATCTACGGACCTCGCTCCTACAATCTCCTCCACATTCCAATCATATATATCAACCCCTTGTCAACGTTTGCCGCTAGGAGAATTCTATCTAGGAATTCAGGAGATTGTTCTAGCTTGTCAGAGCTAGGGCTAGGCAACAAAGAGTTAATTCCAGGAAAGAAGCTCGTAACCACTGTTCACTCTCCTCCAATTCACTCCAAAGCTACAACAATCAACCCCTCGTCATCGTCTGCTGCTGAAAGAATTCTATGAGACTGTTATCCAGGAACTGAAGAAATTGAGACAGTTTGTCGGGGGTTAAGAGGTTGGTGCCCCGGAAAGAATATTGGTAATTCTTGCCCAACGAATCTTGTAAATAGTCAACAAATTGGGTGTGAATGGCGTCGCGGACGAATCAATCGTCTTTGGCCAGGGCTTTGGTATCATCACTGCCTCCTTAGAGGAAGCGTGCAAGGTCTTGAGCTAGACGGAGAGTTAGTTAGATACGTGTTGGCTCGGTTAGAGGATATTTGTATGCTTGTATCTTTAGTGATTGGACTTCTTTCTCTTTCTCTTTCTCTTCCACATGGTGATGTAGACGACACCCCCCAGGTAAGGAGGCACACAGTTCAGGCAAATGGGTATGCCAGGTCGGCCTACCCTGTTCCATGTGGTTCCAGAGACTCTGATGAACTCCTAGTTGCCAGATACAAAACCCAGCCCCGAATGACAAGAGCCTGGGAGCCCTATAGATAACCGTGCTGATGTAAACATAGTAACTCGCTCGACCGCTTTTCGGGCGGCGCCCCTATGACCCCACCCCGGCTGCAGCTGACCAATATCGAAGCAAACAGCGATGAGTACTCCGCTATCCATGTATCCATTAGGGTGGAAGGGACCGACTGGGATGGCTGCCACCGAAGACCTCCCCGTAACTAGCTGCCGTGCCATTGATGGCAGTCGGACAGCGTGTCCATACCTGTGCCAACCATGCCACTGTGTCAACCATACCACTATAGGCCGAGGACCGAGTGACGTTGAGGTTGGCAACCAGATCCATAAGCTCCAGCGGCGGAGTGGGAGCATGGTAATCGCTGATGCGGTCGGTGCCGCGGACGGCATGCCGTGCCACCAGTTGCAAGGTGGTACTAAGAGTGGGCTGCCGACCGAACTGTGTGCCGTGGCCGTCGACGGCTGGCAGCGCTGTAGTGGCTTGTCTTGGTAGTCGAGCCATATGCTGTCTCAGCAAGGGAAGTTACTGCACAGTTCCACCATCCACACGTTGAATGTGGCGTTGTCGCTAAACCACATGTCGCGGAGCTTGCCGACTCTCCAGATACCGGAAGAACATGAGATCATCAACAAAACCGATTCTTGTTAGAAGGGAAACAGAGGCTTTAATAGTGGCAGAGTAGTGGCGGTCGACTGCTGCTACGTCTGACACGAATTTCACACAAGGACAAAATTGGCTGACTGATTCTTTCCAACGGTGCTCCGATCTGATTGGCTTCGTGCGCAAGAGTCCCCTTGCTTCGTTCGTCAGGGGTTAGCGTGGGGTTTTTGCAGAAGGTAATGGAAGCGACCGAGGCGGTAACTAGCTTTTTTTTTTCTTCCAAACCTTCCCGCGCCTCGCTTGCTCATTCTCTCTCTCCACTTCAAAGAAACCAGCCAAACCCTCAACACACAACCCCGCATTCTGCCTCACTCTATTGCAATCCTGCCAGCTTGCCGGTGCATGCACTCTGCTACTTTACCTGCTGGTTTGTGTTGTGAAGGAATCTCCTAGGTCATTCGGGGAAAACCGCTGTCTTTTTTCTGTCAATCCAGGTCAGTAAAACTGTCCTCTCCGTTCGCTCCAGTTATTCAATTCAACCCAGTTCAAGTCAAACTCAATTCAACTACCTATGCCCCCCCTCCCGACTGCTGCTGCTATCCGTCTTTTACTTACATTGATTGCTGTCTGTAGGTTTGTTGTCACCTCGCACCTACATATTACGCAAATTGTCTGCCGTCGCTACAACCACCACTTCCTCCACACTTGCCAACTGTTCATAAAAGTCGTCCCAACTTCTTCTACTTTGTGCCCACTCCATTAGTACTGTATTGGACTAGATCTTTCAGCTCGTATACCAATCAGTCCTATCCGGCGTCATGGTTCACATCAGTACCAAGCTCGCAGAGAGCAACCGGCTCAAGAAGCCCGTGTTCTCGTTCGAATTCTATCCCCCTAAGACGGGTCAGGTGCGTGGTTTCCACTTTAACACTACCCTCTTTACAGGCTGACTTAATCGTGTAGGGTGTCCAAAATCTTTACGACCGTTTGTTCCCCCCGCCGGCGTACTGTCCGTAGTTTTTAAATCACTAACTGAAACAGGCATGGACCGTATGCACGCCCTTGGGCCTCAGTTTATCGACATTACATGGAATGCCGGCGGCCGCCTCTCCAACCTTACTTGTGAAATGGTCAATGTTGCTCAATCCGTCTATGGCCTAGAGACGTGCATGCATCTCACATGTACTGGTATGCCAAAGGAGAAGGTCGATGAAGCGCTGAAAGAAGCATATAAGGCTGGTTGCACAAATATCCTGGCGCTTCGTGGTGACCCCCCTCGAGAGAACGAGAAATGGGAGGCCGACCCCAACGGTTTTCGCTATGCCAAAGATCTCGTCAAGCATATCCGCAATACCTATGGAAACTACTTTGACATTTGTGTCGCCGGATATCCGGAGGGCTGCGAAGAAGATACCCCACCAGAATTGCTCCTGCAGCATTTGAAGGAAAAGGTTGACGCCGGTGCAACCTTTATCATTACTCAAATGTTTTATGACGTGGAAATCTTTCTCAACTGGGTACAGAAGTGCAGGGACATTGGGATTACTGTTCCCATCATTCCTGGTATTATGCCGATCCACACCTATGCCGCATTCATGAGACGTGCGAAATGGACAAAGTGCCACGTCCCGCCTCGATGGCTCGAGCTTCTAGAACCCGTTAAGAACGATGATGTTGCTGCCAGAGCGATCGGGAGAGACCTTGTCGTGGAGATGTGCCAGAAGATTATTGACGCGGGAATTTACCAGCTTCATTTGTATGTTCCATCCGTTCTGCAGGGATGATAAGGAAATGGCGCTAATGACTTGCAGTTACACCATGAACCTAGCAACTGCCACCCGTATGGTTTTGGAAGGGTTGAACCTGATTCCTACACTCGATCAAGTCCACCCGCCTCTACCCTTCCGTCCATCCCTTGGATTCAACCGCAAGGACGAGAATGTCCGTCCCATTTTTTGGAAGCACCGGAAAGCATCCTATGTCCAACGCACCCAAGACTGGGACGAGTTTCCTAACGGCCGTTGGGGTGATTCCCGCTCTCCCGCCTTTGGTGAAGTCGACTCTTATGGAATTGGTCTTCGTGGGTCGAACGAATTAAACATTAAACTCTACGGCCAGCCCAAGAGCGTCCGCGACATTGCTGATACCTTTGTCCGTTACATGAACGGGAAATTACCCACCCTGCCCTGGTCTGAATCTGCCATCACTGCAGAGGTCGACGTGATCAAGGACGAACTCACCTCCCTTAACTTGCGCGGTTTCTTAACGATTAACTCCCAACCGGCCGTTAACGGCGTCAAGTCTTCGGATCCAGTATATGGTTGGGGTCCTCGCAACGGATATGTCTACCAGAAGTCTTACCTAGAGCTTTTTGTCTCTCCTGAAATCCTGTCCGACCTCATCACCAACATTGAGCGTGATTCCGATATGACTTACTACGCCGTTGATAAGGCAGGAAACCTCAAGACAAACTCGCCTGACCATCCCAATGCCGTCACTTGGGGTGTCTATCCCGGCAAGGAGATCATCCAGCCTACCATCGTAGAGACGATTTCGTTCCTTGCGTGGAAGGATGAGGCGTACAGACTCGGAGAAGACTGGGCTCATTGTTATGACCATGGCAGTGTCAGCAGACATCTGCTACAGGGCATCATGAATTCTTGGTGGTTGATCAATATTGGTACATGTCGCGACCTTTCCCCCGTTACTTGTGGTGGCTAACTGGTTTAATAGTTGATAACGACTTCCATCGCTCCGGCGCGATCTTCAGACTCTTCGACAATCTTGAGGTGAAGAATATCGATGAGACCCTTGAGGTGGCCGACTACATGAAGGGGCTTACCATCAATGGCAACGCTAAGGTCAACGGCGAAACTAATGGCGTCGTTACCAATGGCAAAATCAATGGTGTACATGCTAATGGCGAGACCAACGGCGTCATTGCTAACTGATGACGGTTCTCTGTTTCCTTATTCATCTTTCAACTCTAACCAGCTTCAACGTTGCGGATGCTACATTATCGCCAACCTTTTATCAATGTACTTCTTGTTTTCCTTTGTCTTTGCATGATGTGTACACAGTTTCAACACAGAAGAAAATAGGGGGGGTTGGGGGAACATCATCATTCATCTGGGGGTGTTTTTTTGGGATTGGACTGGGATAGGGCTGAGGCGCGTGGGATTGCAAACTTCAACATGTTTGGCGTTCTTTGTTTTCGGTGGGTGTCAGTGGTGTATATGCCTTATGCCTTTTGTTTTTACTGTGTGATGCTGTAATGATAGTTGGAGTGAGGAGGGAGGGGGAAATGATGGGAATGTACGGGGGTAAATAGGATTGGATGTGGGAATGGATATAGGGAGGTCTCACCAGGCCCTCAACGGCTTGGGGGATTTGGTGTGCATATACTTTCCTGATGTTGTGTGAAACGTGGTGGCATGTGATTTCTTTGAAACCAAGCCTTCATGTGTGTATTGTGGGTTGGATACTGTTCTCCTTTCACTCCCGTACCGAGGCCGAGTGATGATCCATGCGCTTCGGCTGACGATAAACGAAAGCTTCAAGGGCCACTGGGCTCTGCATCAAAGAGTCGCTAAGCATTCAGTTCGATATAAAGAGGTTGCGAACAGATTATGTCTGCTTTCATGTCATGTTGGTCGAAGCGTCAACAGAGTGAAGCTCTCTGAGAGATTGTTCCATACCCCCCGCGTCCAATGACTCCACCCGCTGTAAATACCCCCCTCCCACCTCACTATCTCTAAAAGTCCTCGGGCCACCGCTTCCCTACCTCATCCTCCTGTGAGCCCTACGTGAACTCCCCATCGCAATGTTAGTCGCCCCCCTCGATCAAATAGACCTCGCCACATACCATTCTCCAATCGGGGGCTGGGTAAGGGGCCTCCTATTGTCTAAACTCGACCCCAGGACTTGAGGCGAGGTGAACAGTGGTGGTGGTGGTGGTGGTGGTGGTGGTGATTCGGTGTCCGTCTGGGAAGTGACCGGAGAGCAAAGCTACTAACTACTGTACCAAAAAAGCCCCGTTTATTGATGCCGAGTTAATGCTGTATTAATGTTGAATTCTTTATAAATGTATACATTGGCTGAACTTGTAGGGTATTTCAGAATTTGCAACAATATCAATTGTTTTGAATGTGGGATCAATTTCACAATAATGTAGCACAGAAGACCACATTAGATGGTACATTGATGCCACATTGATGCTGGATTGCTGTCATATTCAAAATGATGTACATTGAGTTAATTAGTAGAGTTATACTACATTACTTCCACATGTATATATTTCGCACATGCCTGCACATATCCGCACACGCCTGCACATGCCTGCGCATGCCCAATGGCTTGCCTCCAGGCCCAATGCTGCCAGCTGACTGACACATGGTAAAAAAATATCTCTGGTATGATTTGAATCTGTTTCAGTGGGTATTGTACACACCCACTAACCACCACACTATGTATGTAGTTTGCTGAACATAACATCATGTTATGGCTATTTGTAGGTATACTGGTTTATTACTATCACATCATTGTGACAAGAATGTGGAATGCCTGCCACATCTATGCAAATGCTCAATGCTGCTCAATTGACCAATATTACCCCATTCAACTAAATACTCAATCATTTACAATGTCATATTGCTGGTATCTTGTATTACTGTAGTATTTTGAGCTATTCCCCAGTAATTGGAGTCTTAAATTTAGTAATATGCTACACTCACTGGACTCTGGGAGTCATGCTGCACTCGAGTATATGTGGCACTGCAGTCACATCAATAAACGGGGTTTTTTTCGGCATGAGGGTAGGAGTTAAATGCTTACTTATAAACAGCCCTAAGAGATGAGCCTACTCTCGTTCCCAAAAAATTTCGTCGCTCGCAAGCTCGCACCTCAGCTGACGGGTGGTTTTCGAGCGCAAGATGAGCCATATCTTCAGCTCTCTATCCTAGTATCTTCAGAGCACTGTTCCTGTTCCTGTTCCTGCCTCTACTCTCGCCGACGTTCACCTTTCTTCGATAATATAGCCCCAACGATGTCACCCCCGTAACCAACCCAGCAGTTTAAAACCCTCTAACCCTCTACCCCCCGATACTCTCCTCTCTCAAATCCTCAACCAAAATCACCGCTTTTTCTTCTACCAGGAGTTCGGGGGTTCCATACTAACGAGAAATTCCTTGACCAGACGTATCGGAACTCAACACCGCCACATTAGTCGCTATTGTTTCCGATAACTGCGTGAATCACTGGGGTTTAAAGAGTGCCGCCTTCTGGATACGGTTGATCGTGAGACGTAGGAAGGCCGAGGGAGTCGACGACAGATGACTTGGGAGCCAGCGATAGAAGATGAGGCGGGCTGAAGGTGCTATAATGGGTACCTATGGGGTTGTGTGGGTGTCTTGCCTGCGGCGAAACTCTTGGGGCGTCGTGGGCTCAGTCACTACACTCTGGGTCGTCGCCTCTCCCTAAGCGCAACCACCCCTACTTGTCAGCCCCATGCCCTGACTTTGACGTTCGCTGCGCTTGGAGAAGGGCTGGTTTACGAGATCTTTCGCCTGCAAATGGGCACGAATAAACAACTGAGAGACAGCCGAGACAGGGGAGTGAGGGCCGCTGGATAAAGCATCTAATCCGCGATAGAGAAGGTTGTAAAACAAACTCCGTCTGTTTCCATGTGGAATTATGTGGAATCTTCCGTACCCTATCGCGAGAGGGGCAGACGGGATATTGGGGAGCCGGAAATGCTACAAAAAGGACTATGTTCTAATGGCCCACAAATCGAGACATTGTGAGTGATAGTGAATGTTGTATGATGTTGTATGGTTATATTAACACTGAAAGACTCCGCAGACGCCAGGGAGCTAAATGCTGAGGCCTGAATATCCAAATTCGGATACTTTTCACCACGTGTTGAGTATGTTTTAACTCTCTTCCAGAGGCATACTCTGGCCTTGTCTCGTCCCTAGTCTCTCGTTGCCGAGCAAGTGAGGTAAGTGAGACAACGAAATGAGGTTCTGGTGGCTGGGCACAAGACGAACTCTGGCCCTCAGTCTGTAGTTCGTCCAGATAATTGTGGATCACGCAAGATCACTCATTCCTGCAGGTAACTTGAACCTTATTTTCCGTCTCCCGTGCTCACACAACGCATCTTTCCGACCCACGAAGCACACCTCCAATGCATTTCCTTCTTTATCTCCTCCTCTATAGAGTATAAATTGGCAACTTTTGCAAACACATCCCATTAGGAAACCTACAAACTATTCCGCTCTCTAATGGCCTTCGTTGCTCTTTGGGAACAAGACATCAACGATCCCATAGACATCTATGGTCGTAGATTCACCTTCGTTTACTAGCTCCGGATGCACCACCTCGGGAATACCTTCACCGCTAATCTGCAGCCCATCACCGTTGGGAGCTCTCTTCTCTAGCAACCGACCCGTTAAGCAAGACGTAGGAGCGCGTAAGGTTCGTACACAGATTTTAACTTGCGGGCAGTCAGCGGTATCGAAAATTGAGGGAATATCACCGAGTTCTGGTGTAAATTTATTTGTATATGGGGGCGCTTCAGGCGCGATATTGCCCCATCCTTCAGATTGCATGGGTCCCGACCCTGGCGACATCAAGGACCCTATCAGTTCGCATCCTCGTGGTCGAAGTTATATCCACAGGATTCAACAACATGCGGATTGAAGTTACTGCCGGACGGAGAGAAGCACAAGGTGTTATTCCCTCAGTTCTCAACCACAACACAGTCTTTGTTCTATTTGAGCATGCAATAGCCAACCGGTAGGCCACTTTCCAATCTACCCTAACCACAGTATTTGCTCTATTAAAAAGCTTTAACTAATCTCGGGACTCAGCCTTACATGCTGCAAGAGTACTCCGTTTCTTTTGCTAATCCAACCTCATCCAACGACAGCGATCAGACGATTGTTGTTTTCAACGACTACATCGCTGCGAACAAAGGGGTCAACCTTGCGAATGCGAAGCGCTCTCCGGGATATCCTGGCGAAGGCCAAAGCGACGTAGTTGGGTATCTATAGGTGATGAAATGAGGAGCTCGCTAACATGGCGCATAGACCCGACATTGCAAACAACGACCTACAGCCAGCGGTGGTTGAAAGGGTTTATCAACTCGAAGACCTAGTTGAATATGGCAAGCTCTCCGCTGAAGACAAGTTCAGCGTCACAGCGGTCATCCAACACTACCAATCCGGCCTGCTAAAAGACAAGCCTGAATACGCCTTGTTCTGGAACGGTCTCAAGGCCGAATGGTGTCCCGGGTTCCCTCGAGATCTCTCAGCAAAATCTGGAAAAGCAGCGCAATGAAGAAGGAGCTAGAAATGTTGCATGTTGCATTCCATATGAGGGATCACCCTATCGGCGGAATTCCGCCCCATCCGTGGACAGGGTGGTCATGACTGCGTTGAAGCAAAACACGCACAACAACGCGGGCAAAAGCGACCTTACATGATGTACAGCTCATAGGGAAGGGGAGTTTTCCAACTGCATAAAGTTCTAGAACAAAGTTTTATATTAATCCGGGTTTCAAACAACCGGTATGGTGAACTGAAGGGGTCGGGAGGCAAGAGAGCTCCCGTCTACACCCTTTCATCCACTCTTGTGAGTATCCAAAGGACTCCCACGAAGAAAGATGGTTTTGGCTCGAGGAGCGTTTGTTTGTTTTAATCATATTGTATTCGACCATTGCTGATCATGACATAGGCTCGAGGAGCGTTGGAAGAGGGTAATAGAAGTGAAAGGGTACCTGGGAGAAAGTCTGCAAATCTAAGAGGTCGTGGGTCTAAGATCTCATGCAGGAGTCTATGAACTTGTTTAAATTCGTCAAATCGGAGAGAAGAAGAGACATCTACTCTCATGTGCAAAAAAGTGTGTTGTCTATCTACTAGGGCACTTATATATATACTCTTCCGTCTCCAGTCCACTGCAAACGGCGGACATGGACTCGCCGTAAGGTCTGTTGTGTGGTCACCATTTCGCAGTTGTGGGCAGAGTATATTCCCTATCTGTAGAACTCCGCATATGAAACGCCTCATATGTTGACTCCACCAACAGCACCCCTCCCCGGATGGGGTGCCCTATAAGCAGAAAATCCTGCCGATAGGGTGATTCCTCGTATGGGCTATAACAGAAAGCTTTGGGTAGAGAGTATAGGTTATTGCTGCACTCTATCGCCTAAGCTACTGAAAATTGATAGAATCTTGCTTAGCAGAAAGCAGCGCAAGTTACGTTTTGCCCGGCGCCTGATGAACATCACTATGTAAGTATTATTTCATTTTTCCTACTACCTTCCACCTCTGATACGAATACAGTATAAAATTTCGCTACGAACGATCGGGATCAATACCATTATTGCTGACCTTGCTGTATTAGATGATACCGGGTCTTCCTTAACGGACATGTACTTAGACGATTCTATCTTACTCGGATTGTATCTAGAATATGTGGGATGAGCTGGACAGCAGCTTCTGTCAACTGCTAATAGGCTGGTGTGAAGAGATAGCACGGTTATGCTCGCAAGTATTAAGGATGGGAACGGGATCTTCATGTTTCCTTGGACTCATATTCTGTGAACGGCCTTACCAGGATTCTCTTTTGGAAACTCTCGGTGCTCTGGGGTGTTACTTCGTAATATGCTGTTCACTGCAACTACTCCTAATGGTTGTGGGATGCTTTTCATATCCAAGAAAAAAATGGCGTTGTAAGTTCATTGCCGGTTGTTCCGTGAATCAATAGATTTGTGCATACCAATCATGCAAGCACCTGCTCAAGTTTGATCGATACGCAACGCTGCTAGCAGCCATTCGTCTCTTGCAACTGCGCTCTTCACTCCCTTTTGCCTTCTAATTCGTCGTTACGATAAGAGCATGCTATGAGAACATGTCTGCGAGGAACGGTCTACAGAGCTACACTAACTATTTTTTTTAGCTCTTGTGTGTTACCCAGCTTCGTCCCAGCACTCAATCTTCGGGTAACTAAATGTACCACTACCCTATCTCCCATTGAGCAAACTAAATACTGCTTTCGCTCATACTCGCTACTGCCCTAGGTGACCAGGACCGCGGCGCACAAACGGCATTTCAACTCGCAGTGCACATGAGAGGTGCCGGCAGACCACAACATACATACGATGAATAGAGTATTGATTTGAAATTTGACAATAAAGTTTTAGAGCTAGTATCTTTGTTAGATTGTCAGAGTTACAGTTTCCCAGAAACCCGACAGGCTCTCCCGTCTAAGGTACCTCAGGCAATGCCAAGAGACATGAAGGCAGAGGAACCCATTTGAGGCCATAGGAGTCCATTTGGTCCTTCCCACCCGAACAGGAAATGCTACCTGAAGTGGAACTGGGACAGGAACTCGCCAGGACAGAAAGTACTTAACAGGTGAGCTGCGCTCCGTTTGGCAACAAACCCGAAATTTTATCTATTTATCCGCAGTTGCTACGGATCAGTGAGCAGATAGATAAGTAGAGAGCAAAGAAGAAGATGAAGAAGGAGAGAGGTCTTTCGCTCTGTGAATATATAAGTCTAGGGATTACGAGGAGCTAGGTTATTGGATCTTATCTTATCGGCCAGACTGCTGGCCAAAGCGCTAGACCTAAACAGGTATGGAAACAGTTTACAAAAATCGCCATTATTTAGCCACTGCAATGCAGTAAAGCGACTTTACCTATGAAGTTATTGATCGCTAAACAGCTTACAGTAATCCACTTCGTCAGAGGTGTACTCTCATCACACATCACAGCCCCAATTGCGACTCTACTGTGAAAAGTGTCCTTATCCTCAAAATTTCGGGCAGTACATGGTAAATGTTGAAGCTCCATGAATTCTACTCCGACCAACATTTCTATCAACTCCTTCGCCCGCTCTGTCTCCAAGAATCTTCATTATTCCTTGCCATTTGAACGCAGGTGTGGCATAATCGGAAGGGAATTTGGGACTCGATTGCAGGTATTGAGTTCGGTGATTCGGCTTCGATATCCGACGTTCTATGTCTTTGTCCTCCTCGGGAAATCTCTGGGAGGAATTAGTAAGGCTGACGTTGGGTGAAGGTAGGAATAAATTGTAAAAGTATGAAAATGTTATCTGAATGAGCTGAAGAGTACCTTTGATTTCTCCAGAGGTTCCGAAGAAATTCGAGACCCTCGATAGCCCCAATAGCTGTAAAAATAATAGCAATGACGCCGATAATGATGGCAGAATTGTCGTTTCTGCTTATGCTGGAGTGGTTGTGTTTATAGGGTTGAGTTAAAGTAGTATTGTAGGGCTGTTTAGTGTTGTCCTTAATATTCGCGCTTAGGGGGGTAAGATATCTCAGTATCACGTGCGCTCTGTATTCCCAAGTTATACGACTACCATGCAGCCCTTGAATAGTGATACCAGAGCCGCCAGACATACATGCCATGTGTCAGTTAGGCGGGTATATATTTCATTCGAGGCTCTCACAAGCCCTCACTCGCGTTATCAAATTTTCCCAAGTAGAAATATAATATTCTTAGTGCCATATGATTAGTCTCGGTCAGATCTAGACGCTATTTACCCGCTGCGCGGAAGCGCTTGTTGGGTGAGCGTCTAATCGAGACTACCATATGATAGAGGAGCTAGATGCCATTATGGGAAATTCAAAGTGTTGTCTCTATGCTGGTGTACACTGAGATATTTTGCGGGAGTGTCCGGACGGGTGTGGTGGGACCTAGCTGACCTGGGGTGTTGTGCTTGCCGGCGACCCGTTCGCGGGTACGTTTGTAGCGCTGCGCTACCGCCACCTTCTCCTCCACAGCCGTAAGCTCTGCTCATCGTTTCCCACTGTATTAAGTTATGATAAGTGCTTGCTCAGCCGAAAGACGTTTCGGCAACGGCTGACTTTGCTTGCGGACCTCGGGATTGATCTGGTGACCAAGAATTATATGAGAAAAAATTCTATTGATGCAGTTGTAGCGGTTGATGCATCCTTCAGTGTTGGTTTCACCTGCAAACAGCTTTATCTATTTTCATGTAATGTTTGTGTCATGGGTTAACAGGGTGGCTCTTGAAAGCTGGTGGTTGTTGGGGTTTTACCTCACTCATCCCTTAGAGCTTAGTGTTGAGCGGTCACGAACACGTACGACTGTGTGGATACATGTGTATATAAATAGCTCTCCCGTGTCGTTTGCTTTCTCCCTCCAACACATTTTTCGACCAGCTGGACCTGAACTCAAAATCACCACCACTACAACTGTTAACTGCCATCGCTTCCGACAACTACTCGCCTCACTGAAAGACCTGGGCCGGCCCTCGGCTGCCGAAGGCTTATTTATGGACCTCCTAGTTTGGTCTAGTGAGACGAGACGAGGTTTTGACTAATGCTCCAGGAGAGGGGAAGGACGGAGGGAGGAGGAGCGTACATCAACCAACATCGATATGAAGAGGGCGCGGCGGGTTTCAAAGAGGACAACCGAATATGTGCGGTTTATCGTGAGATGTAGGGGTGAACCCGGCGGTGGGACGACGTATAACTCGGGGCCAGTGACAGTGGATGAGGCAAGGGGTGGTGGGTAGGTTTGAGGAGTGAGGAAGGTTGAGGAGTCGAGGGGGGTTGAGGAGCTGTACTGGCGGCCTATCTGGTGGAATCTGTGGCAGAGTCGGCGGACGCGGGGTTAGGGAGTCCAGTCGCTTCTGGAACCCGATGAATTACGCCGGTCGCTACTGGGATTAAGGTGCGGGAATCCTGGCTCAAGTGCCGTTTCGGCGACGTGCTACTTCCCACGGTGGGTACCACAATCGTCCGTGGCAGAGGTTAAAGGTGATAGCCCGGACGAAGCCTGGTGGACTGGTTCCAGGGAAACCGGGGGTGATGATGTGGATATGTCTGCTCGGATTAAATGTGATGGGCGCTGTGAGCGTTGAGTGAGTTCAATCTTCGTCGCCAGCCAGCAATATTAATCATTTCACTTGTCAACATACAGCCCACCTAACAATAACACAATAACACCTTTTCACACAACAGGAAAGTCAAAGCTTGCCAATTCAGGGCTCAGGTGATGAATGTATATCAATTGTCTATTTTCAACAGGCAGCTGGGAAGGTGGTGGGAAATGGGGCGGGGGGTGGTGGTAGAGGACAGATATGAGAATGGGAATGAGACAGTGTGCTTGGGGGGACGACGTCTGGGGCTCCGGATTCCGTGGGATACAATTCTCTTGCTTCTGCAGCGTAGCACCACAACCCAGAAGTGCAGGACCCGCATCATTGTCATTGTCCGCCTCATACCAGCGGGGTTTTTTCCCGAATACTCTACGCGTGGATGCCACGCGCTATGGAGGCCCCGTTAAGAGCGCTCGAGTATACCGCAACCCCGCTCACACTCGCAATTTCGCCCAAACTTTGACGCAAATTACAGTCTCTTTTGTGTTTTAGGCGCGGCCGGCGTACGTTTCCCAGCCACTAAGTACCTGCCAACCGGGAAATTGTTCTCCTCTTCCAACAATGTAGGTTAAACGTTTTCGCAGGTCTTTGTATACGAATCATTTCAGTCCACGCTCTCTACCCCACAGTTTCACCGCGGGCTCCGGAATCGATCCCGGAAGGGGTAACAATTAACATTATGAAGGAAACTATCGATCTCGAAGGCCATTGGAATTTGGTGTGGTCGATTTCGATGTCTCGGATCCATGGCCAATTTACCCGCGTACAAACCGAAAGTGAGGATCTCCACGCTGCATGCGAGTCCCACATGACATCAACTCTTGCTGCGGTATATACATCTACTCTACCGTATAATCTTGTCCAACTGGTTACTTATGTATTGCATGCAGGTTGCATGCTCCGTCTCCAACAGCAACTTTCATTCGCCTTTGGCTCTTGAAACCAGATCGCAATACGGCAGAGCCTGTAACTGGACGAAAAGAGACAAACAAATTAGGTCTCCTATACAATCTACAAAATTACAAAAGTAACGAGTTGGACCAGATTATAAGGAACAGAATGCCGCTTCCATGGTTTCAAAAAACGCAATGAAAGTGATGCCTATTTTTCATACAAAATCAATCCAGATAAATTGTAATTACGTCACATCGTCCGTCCGTACTGTTAAATTGCAAGCGATAACGTTAATCAAGATAATATATCAAGCATTTTTTGGGAAGGCTTGTCACCCATCCACTTCAATTATTTCTGCAGGGTGAAGAAGATTGTGCATCATGTGCATTTTCGTCAGCTACATCCGTTCCAATCCCGATTTTCTTGCGGGTGCACAAACAACAACACATCAACTTCGTACATCCCTACAACAAAACAATGGGTGGTGAAGGAATTCCAGTAGGCATCCGTTTTCAAGATTATGCAGATTTTTACCCACACGGCCAAGGATTTTGACCAGGCAGCAGCCATGCACATGCAATCACAAATTAGTGTCACACAAATAACTAAGTATGCAGTCTGAGGAGAATCGAGCAAACCCCTTAACAAAAGAGGAGTCTACTCTTTGCCCTCACCCCCTCTTAGCCCTCACCTCCTCTTCGCCTTCACCTCGTCTTTGCCCTCACCCCGATATCGATATCCACATGGCCCAGTTGCAGCATAACTAGCAGCGTCGGTTTTCAACGGTACCGAAAAGTCAGAATCTGTTCTCAATTACGGAATTGGAGTTATCTATTAATTGTATACCGTCTTCAGTATATTTGATCCCTTCTACCAGTTTTGCGATATTAGGAGTCTGATTCCGAGAAGATGGAAACTAAACACACTGCATCCACCCCACCGCGAGAAGAGCTACACCCCAGACTACCATGCACGCCACCGTGTATTAATAAAACTCTCCATTCGGTTACCAGTTCAAGTGAAATCGATAACCAAGGCCGGGGCGCCTCTACCCCCCCACTCACAGGAGAAAAGAGGGGGCGAGATTTTTCAGATGGGGATAACGAATCTCGTATTGTCAGCAGAGTGCGGATTGATAATGCAACCTCATTGTCCTCAGCAGTCCTTGTGGCTGACACCGAGAGGCCAGAGCGGACGACCAATTTTCAGAAGAACCTGTCTAGCCAACAGGAAGTCGAAGGATCGAAACCCGTTGGTCTTCCCTTAGATAAACAGGGGGATGATATGGATGACAGTGATGACGAAGTCTATTATGAAGTGGAGGAATACCAGGCGGCCGAACAGCAACTTTTTGCTGAGGGTGCTAGTCTGCAGATCGATACAGGCGGCGACCACATCCCGCCCGAGCAAGATGACTACTGTATTTCCCCTGGCTGGGAGCTTGCGCTGGGAGAATTTGATCTCGATGCATGTACTGGGTCGAAACCAATGCCATATGAAACGTTTTCATTCTTCATGCGGCACGAAATAACCCGGATCAGTCTAGCTCTCGGATTAACGCCTCAAGAATGCTCAACTCGGGTTCCAGCTGTTGCCGAACAGTACGGCCACAAGCTCCACTCTGCTCGAACAAGGCGCAAAATGTGGGAAATTTTGGGAGCTTTAGGGAGTGATATTTCTGCAGCTGGTTCCAATAAAGCCTTACCGGCACCACCTACCGAGGAGGTTTGGTCAACTGTGAAAGATTCGAAGCTTTGGTCAGATAAAATTGAGCTTACAGGCGTTGCGTCTTTCAACCAGAGCTCTTCAAATTCTAGCGGGTCCGGTCCCACCATCAGCTTGAACCCTCCAACTTTGTCTGGGAAGATGAATAAATTCACGCGCAGCTTTGGGTCTGATCGGTTTTTGACGCTCCGCATTCCGCTCCCTAACTCCGGAGCCAGTGGCGAGGCTCCCAGTTTGGAAATTGCTCGGTGGCTCGCTGAAGACGAGCTCACTTTGATGGGCAGGCGATGGAGGTGCTTTTGGGCCAAACCTAGCTCTAAAAAGCAAGATAAAAAGCAGGACAAGCAATTACAACCCGCCCAACCCGGAGCATGCAAACAGTGGGTTCAGACAGAATATTACCTCAGGGCATCTTTCTTTGCCGAAGGCGGAATTGGCTTGGGTGAGACTTCTAAGGATGAATGGTCCCTTGCTCCAGTTGAAGGGACCTGCCGGCCGACAATCCGCCGTGAGATGGGCAGGGAAGACCTCATTAGATGGCATATACCCATCGATAAGCACATGGATACACCATTCCCAAAGATGTGGTCTCGAATAAGTTTGGGTATTGTTTACCTTCTTCATTCTTTCGAAGTCCTTTCTCTTCACCGGAGCAGTTTTCACTCCCAACTTCAAGTAAATGAAGTGATCAGCGCCATCATAGTCGAATTCCATTTAAAATGCAGCTTTTCGATTCGGAATTTTCGATCAGTCTGCTGACTGTCTGGATTCCTAGGGTTGTCTGGATCAATTCCAACTGTCACTTTCGGGCCTGACCAGATTCGGGATATCGATGACATTTTGTCGCCAACGGGGAAAGAAATGAATGATGGTTGTTCCATCTGCACGCCAGAAGTAATGAGGATGATCTGCGCTGAACTGGACCTCGACGAGATGCCGGCAGCCGTACAAGGACGCCTTGGAGGTGCAAAAGGCATGTGGTTCGTCGACCCCAATGCCGACCGCTCCTCTAAAGATGTGACTATCTTTGTTACAAAGTCTCAACGGAAATTTCAGCGCCATGATATTGATACCGAAATGGATTGGGCCCGGTCAACTTTGTTCGTGTGCAGTTACTCTAAGGAGCCGGCAGAAGCGAACCTCAACACTCAGTTGATTCCTATTCTATCCATGCAGGGTGTCCCATTTGAGACATTTAAGGAGCTTCTCGAACAGCACATCGATCACGAACTTGCAGCGCTGTTGAAAGCTACACAGAATAAGGTTGCTCTGAGGACTTGGCTAAGTGGAAAGAGCGTGGCATCAAGTAGAAAGGCCTATGGGGAGATACCGCGGTTCACCAGTGGGACACCACGCAGTAACGAGGAACAAATGACGATGCTGCTTGATGCAGGGTTCGAGCCGACGAGATGCTCGATTCTAATGGATGGGTTGAAGAAAGTCATTAACCAGGAGTGCAACGGTGTCAAACAACGGCTACGTATACGAGTTCCCTACTCGACTTATGTGTACTGTATTGCCGATCCTACGCGTACACTTGAGGAAGGGGAAGTGTCACTGCAGTTTTCGAAAGGCTTCCTAGACCCGACTACGAAAACTCGTTGGGATTGTATCGAGGGTGAGGTGTTAGTAGCTCGAATTCCAGCACATCTACCGACAGATATTCAAAAGGTGTGCGCCTTATAAACTTCTCCACGTATCAATACTTATAGTTTTTCTGTAGGTCCGAGCAGTATGCCCTTCCAACGAATCTGGCCTCCACCGCCTGAAAGATGTTATTGTCTTCTCAACCAAAGGGAACAATCCCCTTGCAGGAATGCTCTCTGGTGGCGACTACGATGGCGACGAGCCGTGGGTATGCTGGGATCCTCGTCTGGTAGCACCGTTCCGAAACAACCAGTTTTTTGAGAGTTTTGACAAGAACGAGTACTTCCACTGCAACAATCCGTCACTCCGCGAGCTCCCTGATACCGACACCAAAATGACTTCTTTTTTTCGTCTCGGCTTCGAATCGGACCTCCGGCAAAATTATCTTGGCAACTGTACTAATATCCTGCAAAAATATTCGTACCACAAGCTTCCTCGGGATGTCTTCGACAGCAACATGATGCTTTTTGCCCAACTATGCGGCGAATTCGTTGATGCTCCAAAGCAAGGGCTTCGGCCTAAAGAAGAAACCGTTAAAATGCTAGATGGCTGGAATAAAAAACTTCAGATACCGGCCTACAAAACTCCGGAGAGGGGCGGAATGGTCAAAGATGACTCTCATATTCTAGATCGTCTGGTCCTACAGGTCGCCCGCGACGCAGCAGACAAAGGAACGAGGCAGCTTGCGAAGGTTGAGAAGGAAAGAACTTGGCGTAGTGACCAGCATTTAACAGAGCAATTCAAGCGTATCGATTCCGCAGCCAACAAAGACCCGCCCCTCCGTCAGATGCTAATAAATCTCGAAAAGAGCCTGCAGGGCGTCTGCCAGCAATGGGCGATTGCAATTCGGAACTACAATGCCGAGAAATTTTCTGATGCAGTCGAGACGGTATACCCGTTGTACAAGAAAATCAAGCCTGAACCATGCAATGACCCCCGGATCCAAGCGTGGTATGACAATGCAGACCGCCCTGGCTCGGAATGGAGTCTTATCAAGGCATCGAAACTGTTTTATATGAAGCAATGGCCGCACAAGTTACCGTGGTTTATGGCGATGTCGGAGCTCTGCGCGATGAAAGCCCGCGAATCTTCGATTGATTTTCCGGCTCCAAGATCCGTGGTGCACGATGTCTATTTTGTTTTGAAGCCGAATCCAAGGTTGCTGAAGGATAAGGAGGATGAGGATGTGGATATGGATGACTGATGTGGTTGCGATGGTTGGCATTGGAAATGTCGATTGGGAGGTTCAAGAGTTGGAATTTCTTTTCAAGGCGTTTTTAACCGGGTTATTATTATTTATTTTGTGACGAAGACATAGCTTTGGAGGTGGAGTTTGGGATTTGTAAATTGAGGAGACATTGCATTTTTATAGCTGCAAATCAGCATAATGATATATCGATATGAAGAGAATTGTAACATGCATCGCTACGTACAAGTTGAATTAGCGAGAAATACGAAGCAAACCTTGAGAGTTCGAAGAGTGACCAAAGCGTCTGTAGATAAGTCTTCATGCCGAAGCACTCGCGTCTTCAACTTGCACCCTATAGTTCTTCATAAGTTCATTTACCCTCACCTCCGTTCTAGATGCTCTCATTAGCTGGTGCATTTATCTACAATGCGTAGCATCAATGACCTTCCCCTGGAACTGCACCTGCTGATCCTCCAGCGCCTGCTCAGGCTCCATCCCACAGCTGCTTTTCTCACCTACATTCATTCCAACCCGCTTGTCTACAGACTCACGAACGATCATTGCTGCGTTCTCTTCTGCCGTTCTACAGCCCCACTCCGGTATGAACTCAGGCTTGCCCGGGATAAGTTTTTAGGGGCGGCAGCGATATATCGTGATGCTGCTGCGGCGGATGAGGAGGTGGCAATAATCATGGAGAAGGCGAGACAGCATGAAGTTGCTTTCGTGCTCCTGTCGTTGCTGGAAATCGAGTTGGATGAATATAGCGAGCTACATGCGAGGATTCATGGATGGGAAGACTGAGGATGGTGAGTATGCGAAGGGTATCTACTTGAGTACTTAGTAATTCGCTTATTGCAATGCCGTCGCAAGAGCAGAAGAATTTATATACTAGCCAGTTCTTGCCCCAACCTTTCTTCCGTTAGGTGCTCTGGTTCGCGAAAAGGCTAGGCTCGCAAACCGGTTCACGAGTGGGCTGGGGTCACATATCGTACGGAACATAGATAATGTTCTCTTCATCTCAGATCTACAATTTCAATACCTACTTCTTAAGTACACCTCGCCCTCCAGCTCCTTCGTAGTTTTCTTAGGGTTAGGTCTTCTCAGCCTCAAGTGGGACTCAATGAATCGTGAAGTTGCATTACCCTACTACGCTAATGCATGCGGCTTAACATTTTTTTCCCCATCTGTCTCCCGCTCCAACCACAACCACCACAACAGCAACAATGGCCCCCAAAAAGCCACTCACGCTCAACGAGCAGCTCGCGCTCCTCGACGACCCAGCGCCCACCGGTTCCCCTCCCACCCGTTCTCTTCGCCCACGCGCTAACACACACAGACTTCGACCCCGAGGCTCTCGACCACGAATTCTCAGCCAGTGAAGACTCCGGCGACACCGGCAGCGAAGGCGAAGAGACGACCGACAGCAAAGCGCGCGAACACTACCTCCCCGTTGGCAAGAGTGCGTTGCGCGCGGCAAAAAAGGAGGGGCTTACGCCGTTGGGACCAAAGTATGAGGGTGCGCGAGTGAGCAGGGAGAAGCTGTATGAGAGTGATGAGGAGGAGGAGGATGGGGGGGTCGGAATTGAGGATGTGGAGGAGGGCGATATCCGGTATGGGGCTGGGAGTGGAGAGGAGGATGATGAGATCGATAGCGAGGATGCACTCGGGAGTGATGAAGAGAGGTTTGCGGGGTGGGGGTTTAAGGGGAGCAGGACTACCGAGGGGGGTGTGGTGCCGAGGAGGGGAGATAGGGTTGTTGGTAGTAGTGATGAGGAGGAGGGTGAGGATGATGAGGACGAGGAGGACGAGGAGGACGATGGAGAAGATGGCGTGGAGACCGACGACAGTAACGAAAGCCAAAGCGGCCAAAGCGACCAAGGATCCGACGAAGAGGAGGATGAGGATGACAGCGACGAAGGCGACGATGAAGCACGGAAAACTCTCTCAAAGATGATGGCCGAAGAGAAAAAGTACCTCTCCGCCCCCAGTTCCAGTCACGGTTCTAACCTCAATTAGATCAATCTCTGAGAATATCTCCAAAGCAGCGCAAACCGACGCCGAAAAGGGTGCTGCCGTTCGCCAACAACAAAAGACCTTCGATTCCTTCCTCAGCGCACGCATCAAGCTCCAAAAAGCACTCACCGCAATCAACACACTCCCGCCTGTTGCACTCGAGACCACCCTCCCCGCTACACCTGAAGCGCAGGAGACTTGGAAAGCCGCTGAAGCTTCCGCTATGAAGCTCTGGAACACGCTCTATAGCCTCCGTGTCGACATCACCTCCTCTCGCACACTCAAGAAGCGAAAAGCCGGCGAAATCGACGAGAACACTCCCCTCGACGAGATCTGGGGCAAGATGGCGAAACTGGAAGCCGAGAACACGCTATGGCGCGAGGGGGTCCTCGAAAAGTGGTCAAATAAGACACAAACCGTCTCCACCGTTTCGATCGGCAAGAAGCTCAACAACGCCGTCCCCCGCTCCCTGACTGCATCTATCCGCGACACACTCTCTACCGACCATGAGCGCCTTGTCAACCGCACCCGAGTCCCCAGATCTTGTGCGCCTGTACAAGCCGCCAAGGATGACATCGAACAGGATCCCGAGATCTTCGATGATACGGACCTGTACCAGCAGCTCCTGAAGGTACTTGTGGACCAGCGTATGGTTGATTCCTCAGCTGGAGGCGCAGTGCGATGGACTACGGCTATGCGAGATGCAAAGAAGAAAAAAAAGGTGGACACGAAAGCTAGCAAGGGGAGAAAGCTGCGGTATCACGTACACGAGAAGCTGCAGAACTTTATGGCGCCGGAACCGAACAATTCATGGCAGGATTCGCAGATTACGTGAGTGACCCCCGCTTCAGATGAAGTAGATGGCGGATGGGTGGTGGGGGCAATACTGACACGCATTTAGTGAGCTGTTTTCGAGCCTTTTGGGACAGAGGGTTAGGGTCGAGGACGATGGGGATGAAGATATGGAGGACGTGGTGCCTGACGACGGATTGCGGTTGTTTCGATAGGCTGGAAGCGAGTGGATCCTTCGTCGGGTATGTATATCAGGTTAGTGGATAACTGCGGCCATAGCAAAAGTTCCGGGTTTGTTTGTTTTGTTTATGCCATCGACTCCCACTCGGGACATGTGCCCCCCGCGTTCTACGACTTGCAGATGTAAGGCCGTTTTTTGGCGGGGGAATGCGGGGAAGAAGCATCGGGAAGAACTTAGAATCCACCCCACTTGGTGAGGGAAATTTCGACACTCGGAGCCCAAGCCCGTTCCTTTTGTTCGACCCTAGCAAGACACCTCGGCCCGGTTGACGCCGTGTGGTTGGCTGCTAAAAAGCCGAATACGCAACCGTACAACCGTACCCCTCATGCATTATGCGCTTTTCGCTTTTCGCCTTTTCAATTCAGCGTTCGCTTTTATCCGCGTATCCCGCGTATTCCGACTTCAAGGGGGTAAGGTAGCCGTACTCGTACGCAGAAACACTGTTGAGAGTTTTTGGTGCCAATGGTTGTAGGGATTGTTGAAATAGAAGAGGAGAATATCCTCACACAAGTACTTGCCTTTCCAATCTACATAAGTAGCCCATGCCCAATCCAAACGCCTACCACTGCTGTAATTGCACGCAATTAGAACCCTAACCCATAACCAACGGCTATCCTGAAAATTTTATCTGACTCACAAACCCACTACCGACTTTAGCTTTAAACCAGAGCTCCCCCGCATCTTCTGACTCCATCAATTGAAGTTTCCGCCGCGATGTCACCCTCTGCCATCTACAACGACGTACCACTGGAATCCATCCACCACGACGGGCAATTGAGGGGAAACCCCGTCGGGGCCCCATGGATAATCCAGAAATTCGGCGGAACATCGCTGGGGAAGTTCGCGGAGGATATTGCGAGCGGGGTCGTCAAGTTCGTATCCGCCTCGCTAATATATAATATCGCGGCTAACTATACAGAACAGACCGAACACAGAAACCTACCGCACAGCCATCGTCTGTTCCGCACTCAGCACCGGCACCAAAGCCGAGGGCACAACCTCTCGACTCCTCCGCGCGGCTGCCGCAGCCCTAAACCCCGCGCCCTCCATCTCCCACACCCAAATCGTCCGCGAAATAACGCTCGCCCATCTCGCGGCCGCAAAGTCTTCCCTCAGCTCCCCGGCCCTCCTAGCCGCGTTCACGGCGGACGTGGAAGCGGAGTGCGACCGCCTCCGCTCCTTCCTCTCCGCCGCCCAGGTCCTCGACGAGATCTCGCCAAAAACTCGCGATGTTATCATCGGTGCCGGCGAGAAGCTGAGTTGTCTCTTCATGACCGCCCTGCTGCAGGATAAGGGCGTCGATGCCGAATATGTCAACCTCGAGAATATCATCCATCCGTCTTCCTCTGCCCCGCTGCTGACGCAGGAGTTCTACACCGATGTTGGCCTGGCGATCGCGGAGCGGGTGAGGGAGTGTGAAGACCGCGTGCCTGTTATAACCGGGTTCTTTGGCACCGTCCCCGGGTCGCTTCTGTCCGTGGTGGGGCGCGGGTACACGGACCTTTGCGCGGCGCTGCTGGCGGTCGGGATCGAGGCTGCTGAGCTGCAGGTGTGGAAAGAGGTCGATGGGATATTTACTGCCGATCCGCGGAAGGTTCTGCAGGCGCAGCTTATTGAGTCTATCACGCCCGAGGAAACGGCGGAGCTGACGTATTGGGGCGCCGAGGTGATTCATCCGTTCACCATGGAGCAGGTTATTGGCGCAAGGATCCCAATCCGTGTCAAGAATGTTACCAACCCCCAAGGAAATGGGACGGTGATTTATCCGCATGGAAGTGAGCGGTGCGAGTCGCCGCGTGGGATTTTGAAGCCGCGTGGGAAGCGCCCGACGGCCGTCACGACAAAGAGTGATATGACCGTGCTGTCGATTCGGAGTAATAGGAAGAACCTCTCGCATGGGTTCCTGGCGGGGATCTTTGCGACGCTGGATAAGCGTCGGCTGGCGGTGGATTTGATAAGTACGAGTGAAGTGCATGTGTCGATGGCGGTGCACACAGGTACGAGTGCCCGGCTTGCGGCGGTGGCAGCGGTGGGAAGGGAGCTCGAGAATTTGGGGAGTGTGGAGGTTATTAGGGGGATGACGATTCTTGCGGTTGTCGGGAGGCATATGAAGAATATGGTGGGGATCGCGGGGAGGATGTTTCACACGCTGGCGGAGAGCGGGGTTAATATTGAGATGATTTCGCAAGGTGAGTTCCTGAAGACTGGGGAGAGATGACAGGGGGCTAATGATGATGGTGACAGGGTCGAATGAAATCAATATTTCGTGCGTGATCCGTGAGCAGGATGCGCTGAAGGCTATGACGGTTTTGCATACGAAGCTATTTTTGTACAGCGAGGATGATATATAGACTAGAACGAAATTTGGGGGGGAGAAGGCATATACACATACATTTCGCGCTGGGAGCGGGGTTTTGGGGGTTTTGGCTTGTTTGGAGCGGGATACCATTTGTTGGTTTGGAAAAAGCGGCTGGTTATGAGAAATGTCTTTTTGGGGAGAGTGGGGAGAGGAAGGTGTAGAAAGGGTGAAAAAAGTACTCAGAGTGATGACGTTGGTGATGTTTGATAGTTGTCTGTAAATCCCTGTGCACACTTGCTGTGAGATACACATGATGGAGATACCTTTCGCCATCAATTTTCGTGATAAAGGGATGGTCATACGAATCACTTGAGGCCTCTCCGAATTTCTGAGTCTGTCCGTGCGTAGGATCTCCCCAATCTCCTACCCTAAACCCACCCCAACCTTCAGCTCAAACTCGACCCCATCCACACACGGCCTCGGCGCCGTCCCCACATTATCCAAACTACACACATCAGCCTTGCTCTCTCCCTTTCTCCTCGATCTAGAAAACTTACTACCAAACCCTCTCCCCAAACCTCCCCGGACACGTAAACCACTGCTTCTCCTTAACATCTCCCCACACCTTGGCCCGCAATAAATCCCCCGACACAGTCCACGTGTCGAAGAAGATATACGGCCCCCATGGAATCTCACCGACTTCGGCGGAGAACACGGGTGAGTATTTGGTCTCTTTGTGGAGATAGAGGTTTGTCCCGGAGGTGACGTTGCCAGTGGTGAAGGTGAAGGTTGAGGGTTTGATACTGCGGCTGCCGAGGAGGAGGAAGTAAGGGGAGGTGGGGGAGATGAGGACAGGTTGCTGGGTGAGGGTGGAGGTAAGGGTGAATGTGTAGGTGTGGGCTGGGAGGATGAGGAGGAGGAGGAGGGGGGGGAGGAGGAGGAGGGGGAGGAGCTTCATTGTTACGGATGTGATAGGGGAAGGGGATGGCTTAAGTATTGGTCTGAGTAAAGGGTGGTGTCACGGGGTTTGTGCATCCATACGCTGGTTATGTTTTACATGTATGCACGAAGGTACAAACTCAGAGGATTTGTTTGTGACACAAGGTCTCGGTGTCCGAACGACAATTGTGGTTTGTCCAACGGAGCTGCTGCCAATATCGTCGGATGTGCATTGCGCGTACAGGGGCTGGATCGCAAGTTGAAATCTGGTGTACTATTTGTAGGAATGAACCGTCATGACGTCACAGGAAGATCGATCGGAGCCGTTGAGAAAGCTTGGTTGCACCACCATCGGTTCGGAGTCCCGACGGTAGAAGTGACTGTCTGTGACCTTTAATTGTCAGAATATCATTGCAATTGTACCGCTGAGAGATGCGTTTGTATATTTTTTTTCTCGTCTTTGGAAGAGCATTCAGCCCCGTCCTTGTTCTCGCTTAGCGCTTGGCTAAAGCTTACTTGTTAGTTGGCGATTGATGTGCTTGGCCATGGGACCAGTCCCCTGCCACGCAGGCCAAGGCACAGGAACAAACTGCGTCATGTCACTGGGACTGCAAAGTACAAAACCGCTGAGCAAACCGACCCAAACTTCTTCTCTTCGTCGTCTTCTTGCTTCATTTCTATCCTCCACTTGCCTCCACAGTACCACGGTATCCAAAAAAATAATTGGCCATAGAACTTACGAGTACATCTCCAATGGGTCTCTTTTCTCGCCACTCTGATGCTCCTGGTACTTCTACCTCCAACACCCCTCGCAACAGCCACCAAGGAAAGCGCACTGGCCGCGAGGGAGCCATGGACCACCACCTGAACCGTCGCCCACCCTTCGGATTATGGATGCGTACCGTCTGGCTTGACCTTCTCACAATGGTCTTCCTCGGTGCCGTTGGTCTCGGAGTACGTCGCTAGCTCCTGTGCCATCTGCTTTCGCTAAACAAAGGAATCAGGTCTACTATGTACCCCCAGCACCAACCCGATCCTTCCCTGTCTACTTCCAGGACGGCGAAATCGTCTATCCGCAGTTCGCATACCCATTGCGCAACAACATCATTCCCATCTGGCTCGCTGCCTTCCTTGCGAGTGTGATCCCTATTGTCGTTATCGCTTTGATGCAGATTAGGATTCGCAGCTTCTGGGATTTGAATAATGCTATTATGGGGTTGCTATACTCGCTCATCAATGCTGCTGTTTTTCAAGTGTTTTTGAAGTGGTTGATCGGAGGGCTGAGGCCTCATTTTTTGGCTGTGAGTTTTTGCCGGTGTTCCGCTGGCTTGTTGTCGGGTGAGTGCTGATTGTCTGCTCTCCGCTAGGTCTGCAAGCCATCTCTCCCAGACGTTGGTAATAACACCGGCACCGGGCTTCGTGCAATCATGTACACTCGTGCTATCTGCACCGGAGATAGCAAGGAAATCAATGACTCTTTGGAGTCGTTCCCCTCCGGCCACTCTACCGCTGCTTGTAATGTCCCCTCTCCCCTACTCACGTACCATTCGCGTTAACATTCTTCAAGTTGCCGGTTTTGTCTTCCTTTACTTCTACCTTAACGCCAAGTTGAAGGTCTTCTCCAACTATGCCCCACACATGTGGAAACTCACCGCTCTCTACGCGCCAATCCTTGGTGCCACTTTGATTGCGGGATCCTTGACCATCGACGAATATCACCACTGGTATGACGTTGTCGCCGGCGCAATCATCGGAACCATGTTTGCCTTCAGCTCGTACAGGATGATGTACGCAAGCGTGTGGGACTTCCGCTTCAACCACGTTCCTCTCCCTAGAGGTAACACCCGGGGTTATTACTACGGATTCGGCGGTGAAGATGGTTGGGGTGAGGCTGTTGCCACTAGAAGGGCTGGTTGGGGGGTAGGACAGGGAATGGGGGGTGGTGCTCCGTTCGATGCTGCCCATGGTGCTGGAGGTGCCGCTTCGTCGGGGCTGGGTGGTATTCTCCACCGCAGGGACGGCGATAATGCTGTTTAGGGGGATTGATTGTTAGGAATCTGGAAAAGATCTAACGCGTGACGAATTTGATATGAAATGGCGCTAAATGATGGGATTTGAATACTTAGCATTTGTCTTCTGGGGAAGTCATACGGTTTGTGTTTGGTAGTTACCTTGTGCTATAGGAATTTTAATTTACCCTTTCTGCTGTGGGTGTTAAAAACTTTCAGTGCTTTGATGGCTGCATGCTCAACCACTCTAGCTTTCAGTGATGGGTGAATGACGAACCCACAATGTCATGGGATAGAATTCGGTATGCAGCAGATCTGCAGCATACGACTGGCACCACAAACTCTAGCCGGCCCAACAAAACCCCAGAACTTGTTGGTGATCAATATAAGCTTTCGGCTAGTGGCGGGGTGGGTCCGTCATGATCAGTGACTAGTAGCCCCAGACAAACGCTAAATTCCCCACGGTGCCTCACAGCACAAGGCTGGGGTAAAGCTTAAGATGTGAAGAACATCGTCTCTGCGAGTCCCAGCAAACCCAAGCTTCGCATTCGATAACTCTCATCGAATTAACGCTAGCCAATTAGCAACGCGGTCGACTGTAGATCTACCAGCAGCTGTGCAGTAAAGGGTGAGAATTCTCGCAACCCACGGTCTTTATTACCTGCGGCTTGATTCTTATGTAAAGTTGCGAAAACCCATCGAACGGTAGTTCATGGAAACCAATCGTCGTGACGAGTCACAAACCCTAACCTTCCCCTCAACTTCTTCCGATGTGTTCGCTCATCAACGAAACCTTTTTCGAAACTGTTCAACAAGACCACCAGGTCGGTCAACTTAATAATGATTTTCAATATCAATGCTATAAATTTCCCGGACTTTGCCCACTTTTGCGGAATTCTTCAGAGCTGCTATAGTATCTTCGTTCTTGATAGACGGCTACGGATTACTTCATTTTCTTCTATTTGGACTTGCTCGATACTAGCAATTTTTTCTTGACAGGATATCAACGCATATCGCAAGGTAAGACCATTCCCCTTCCTCTTGTCTGATATTGCTAGTTAACACGTTTATACACAGAACAATCTATTTAGACCTCCTCGATACCTAGCAACTTCGAATACCATTTCCGGACAGAATAAAACCGTATATCTCAAGGTAAAACCATGTCTCTACTCCTTCATTGGTCTAACATTTCCGGTTAACACATTAGTTCAGATGGCACCCGGTATCAATTCCTTCCTAACCTCCTACGCCAATGGCGTCACCCCCGCCCCCGTCATCGGCGGGAAGAACTCGGAATCCGCCAATAAGATTGGCGAAATTGGCAAGGTGATCTGGAATACGGTCGTCAGCGCCTTCAATACTGGTGTTCGTGGGGATAGTGCTAGCCCAAAGGTCAATTTCACCCCCAAGGACCAGATGGTCCCCGAGAAAGGATCTGGAGGTAAGAAGGTGGCAAAGCTCTACAAGAATAAAAGAGATGAAGTCGGGGCCTTGTTTGAGGATGGGATCGAAGATACCCGGGAGGGTGAGGTTGAAATCAACTTTGATTTACTCCCGCGAGCTGTCTCTGAAGAGGATGAGGATGAGGAGGAATGGGATGAAGACGAGGTGTTCGAGTACAGACCCAACTACACCCCGGAAGCCATTGATAGGATCTGCGCCTCCAAGGAATTCGCCCTCAACTCCGAGAACTTCATCATCTCCTACACCGGCGAGTTCCTAAAATCCTACGCACGCGACTACCGGAACACCTCGACCTTCAAGAACCACGGCATACTCGCATCACTGGCACTAACCCACCTCAACGACCCCACCATCACCTGCGGTATCAACACCGCGCACCGCTGCGCGCCCACCTGCGCCGACGTCGTCCGAAAGCTCCAATCGAACCTCGATACCGCCCGCTCCGTCTACTTCGCTTTCCAGTCCGCCCAACACCTCGCAGAGACAATGAAATCTCTCAATTCCGGCCTTTTCGCCGCACAGGTGAATGTTGCGAACCTCGCCGCTGAGATGGCAGGATCTTTCTTCTGGACGGAACCGCCCCCGGAGAAGCGCGAAAAGTGGCTCAAATACGCCCTTGGCATGGCAGAGCTGGTGATTGGACAGGTTGCTGGTGCGATCCCGCAGATTGCGACGAGTACGTTGGTCGAGGGTCTACTACACTCGGAAATCGATAAGAGTAAGGCGCATATCGAGAAATGGACTGGGGAGCTCGCGTTGTTCACGCAGTCGATGCGCGCAAACATCGAGAAGGGGGCTTTGAAGGCGGCAAAAGCGGAGAAGCTTAAGATCAATGGGCTCGAGAATGGGATTCGAGCGGTAGAGCAGAAGACGGAGCTCCTACTGAAGACGGCGACGGCGATTGGGCGCTCTGGTGGCTTCACGGGACGGGGTAGGGAGGAGTGGGCGGCGATGGGGACGATGACACTGCTGAGTTTTTGGAAGACGTCGATTGAGCAGAAGTTTTTTGCGAACGCGCATGATGGCGAGAAAAGCCAGAGCACGAATGAAAATATGCTCCAGGCGTTCGTTTCCGGAACTACGGATGCTACTAGACAGGGACTTGTCAGGTTTGCGGATAAGGTCTTTGGGGGAGGTGAGGTGGCTGAGGATGGGAGCACACATTTTACCAACCTGATATATTCGGGACAGTTCTTGCCGGGCCATAAGGCGAGTCGTGTTGGTTATTATCACTCGCCGGAGATGGAGGAGTAAGTTCCCCATACCTCCTCCTCTATTTTCCGGGTTCTAACACACCGCACAGGAAGATCAAGCGCGCCGTCATGCTCAAAGCCTTCAACCAGGCCCTCCGATCCCAAACCATCTACATAACCTGCACCCCAAAGTTCCGCAAAACCCGGCGCCCGCACCGCCCCACCTCCGAAGACACCAAGAACTATCTCACTGCCCCGTCGTGCTCCAGCGATAATACAGGCCCTCAAGACTTCAAAGCCTGTATTGACAACGAGGTATGCTACATGTACCGCTGGTCCGACCGCGGCACGCAGCTAGACTGGCACAACGAGCGGCCCTACGGCAAAGAAGTATGGTCAGAAGCGCCCTGGGAAATCGACATCGCCGACATCATAAAATCCTCCGTCCTAGGCGCAAAGGCAAACTCCACCTCCACCCCCAACTCCGACCTCCTCGATCCCACAAAATTCGCAAAATCCCTTGACCCCGCCACTCCCGGCCTCTTCACCATCCCCGTATGCTTCTCGGCCCACCCCTGGAGCACCGTCGTCGACGGCCACACTCGCCCAAATAAGTGGATGCACAACGTCGACATGTTGAATTCCATCAAGGTCTTGCCGTGCAACTGCGGGCCATGGGGGCGGGACACGGAGAAGGTCTGGCGCGAGATCGGGATCTGGAAGGACAGCAAGCCGAAAAAGTTTGCTGCTATGACGTGTATCAACTGCGGCTGGCAGATCCGGGATAAGATCCGGGATAAGCTGGAACGGTATGTGGGGTTCTGCCGGATCGATACACATGCGATCCCGAACGGACGGATCAGGTGGAAGGGGAAACAACCGGATTGTGATACGGTCACTAAGCTGCTGGATGAGAGTGGCATGCCGCCGGAGGAGCTGAAGGTGAAGAGGCCCGAGACGTATAGGGCGCTCACGTGTTGGGCCAGGCTGGAACGTCAGACGAAGAGGAAGTCGGGGTGTGAGAGGTATATGAACCTGGACTTGGGAGGCTTGTTGAGGTTGGCGGAGGAGGAGGATCGTGGGAGGGTTATTGGGGGTGCCAAGGGGAAGTCGTTGGCGGTCGGGGTGGGGGGGAATGGAATGACTATGGAGGAGCATTGGAGGGAGTTGGAGGTGTGGGAGGCGGAGAGGAGGAGGTTTGAAGAAGGGGGGAATTAAGGGATTTTCTTGTGGCGTTTTTGGTATTGAGAATTGGGATTGTACATATATCTGTTTTCTGCACCTAGTCTGCGCTAGTAACTAGCCGTCAGCTTTGGAGGAGTGAGAGCACATCTAGTCTCGGCGTGACATCGTGAGTGAAAGAAAAGGTGAAAGTAGCGCTTCGCGCGTCTACAGTCGCGATCAATATCCCGATTGGATAAAACTGTTGTAGTTCTAGTGTTGGCAGTTGAGCCGCCGATCAAATCAGATCTTTACCAACCCGCTCGACGTCTGCCATTTGACCGCGCCAATCAGATTCATGTTACTTGTCACTACTTTACTGCAACAGGTTTGTCAAATCCGAGCGTCTAGCGGCGTACGCGACTACTTACTTAAGTACTATGCCAAAAAAACCCCCGTTTATTGATGTGACTACAGTGCCACATTTACCCGAGTGCAGCATGACTCCCAGAGTCCAGTGATTGTAGCATATTACTAAATTTAAGATTTCAATTACTGGGGAATAGCTCAAAATACTACAGTAATACAAGATACCAGCAAATATGACATTGTAAATGATTGAGTATTTAGTTGAATGGGGTAATATTGGTCAATTGAGCAGCATTGAGCATTTGCATAGATGTGGCAGGCATTCCA